>OLNH01000006.1_pt1 | contig 262820 bp, 256 predicted proteins | sample 1643101 | NCBI WGS metagenome assembly OLNH01 (sample SAMEA3136758, study PRJEB25190) | human gut metagenome | biome: human gut; feature: human-associated habitat; material: faeces | place: Austria | collected 2013 | reverse complement strand
CTCACTAGTATACTTGAAAAGCTAATAATATTCTTGATATACATAATAATTATACTTTCCATAAGAATTATCATTAATGAACCAATTACTTTGAAAATTAGATTCATAACATTTATATTTTTTCGTAAATAAAAAGAATATATAATAGTCAAGAATAAAGTACTTATTAGAAAAGAAATGGTTGCTCCGATAGAAAAAAGATACTTATCTAGAAGTAAATTGGATATTGCCAATACTCCCAGTGATAAAGCAGAAGAATTTATTAACTTATTATCAAGCGAAAGTGGAATTATCATTCCATTCATTAAAAATGAATTCAGGATACCAAATAATATCATGAACGATCCTATTATAAGAACGGGAATCACTTCTCCATATCCTATACCAAAAAAAACAGGTACAAAAAATTCAGCGATTGAAATTATTCCTGTAATACAATAAACTGAAAACAAACAAATCATTATACTAAATTTTTCAAAATATCTATTCAAATTATGAATTTCATTTTTAGAAACTAAGAAAGACATACGTGGTACTATAGCATTAGACATAGCAGTCATAACCCCAAGAACCATTATAATTATTTTAGTACCTTGATCAAAAATACCTATATAAAAATTATTTGCTAAACTTCCTAATAAAATTTTTGAAATTGAATTTTTTAAGGTATCTGTTAGCATAGGTATCATTAATTTGGCAGAATCCTTATATTTAATACGATTTTCTCTACTATACTTTCTTGAATTTCCGATTAATCTTTTGTCCAGATATTTATGCAGAGTTACAAGCATAGTAAGGTTTCCACATAGAGTAGCCCCTATATTTATAAAAGTATATAAATATAGTTGTTTCTCGTTTTTGACAAATAGAAAAATTGCTATCGTCCCAAGAAATTTAGCGATAAAATTTCTAAAGATATTCTTCCTTATTTCTTCAATACCTATAAAAAACCACGATATATCAAAAATAGTGGTTAGAATTAGTAACGATTGGATATGAAATATAATATGAAGTCGTAGAATACCAAAAATTATATTCAAACCCACAAAACAAAATACTGACATAATGATTTGAATCCGCCATATCTCCACAAAAGACTCTGTTTGATCTTGTATATTTACGGATTGAGCTATTCTTCTCGCTCCATATATAGGAATTCCAAACATTGATATTGTAACAAAAATGCTAACAACACCATAACTATTAGCAAAAATTCCAATATCAGCTGGCGAAAAGATTCTAGTAATATATGGAGTCGTAATTATAGGAACTATGAGTAACAAAATTTGAAAAATACCACTTGAAATCATATTTGATACCAATAACTTTGAATTTCTTTCCTTATTCAAATTAAAATACTCCTAACACAGTTTGGATGAGCTTTTACTTGCCAAATATATACGTACGGGATTTCCCATATAAATAGTCAAATCTTTTTCTCAAAAAGAATAATATACTATAAATGCTACTCAAAAGAAAATATCTCTCACTCTTTATAGCAGTGAAAAACAATTTTTCTGATAAAAAGCGCGGCTCTATATCTCTAACGATACCTTGTAACTTTTTGTCATTTATAATTTTTGTCAATACCCTTACCTTATCATTTTTATTTGCACTATCTTTGTACATGTTATGAAGAACAGACATTTGTTCGCTCATATACGTTCTTTTTAAAAACATTTCATAATCGCTCTCGCGCAGTGGAGAATCTTTATAAAAAACATCTCGGTGCATATTTACATACTCTACATTTTTTTCCAGTCCTTCTATATATCCTGTTAAGATTGACTCATGCTCTTCGCGTATATAATGATATATTATTTCTTCTATAATTCTAAAACCTTTGATGAATTTGCAATATTGATAGACAAAATCTATATCCTCACCTGATCGCAATTCAGAGTTAAAGCGTATATTATTTTCAATAATAATGCTTCTACTAAACATCTTATTCCAAACAACATTTAACATACCTAACTTATCCATATTCAATATGAATGTAAATACGTCTAAGTTACTCATTAATTTGTCTATCTTCTTTTCGATTTTCTTATTTCTCTTAGGATACTCTATTACATATGAGCAACAAGTGAAATCTATTTTTACATCAATTGTTTGATCAAATTTTTCTATAAAACAATTCTCAATATAGTCATCAACATCGACAAAAATTATATTCTCACCTTTAGCTTTAGAAAGTCCTGTATTTCTTGCCACGGCGACACCTTGATTTTCTTGATAATAATAAGAAATATTACTTGTATCTGAATATATATACTTTTCAAGTAACTTCCGAGAATTGTCCGTTGATCCATCATCTACTAATAGTAGTTCAAAGTTCCGATTTGTTTGATTCGAAAAACTGTGGATGCATCTTTCAATTACTTCTTCAGCATTATAAAAAGGAACTATAACTGATATCATGGCTAACCTCCAATATTAATTAGTTATCCTCAGGTAAGATAGTATGAATCATTTTGTCAAATTCATTAAATGAAGCTTCAAACGTCCAATTTCTAATTATTTTTTTAGATGCTAATCCCATCAATTTGGGATTATTATTATAAATTAAATCAATATATTTTGATAAATCGAAAGCCGAAGTTGAATCAAAAACATAACCATTTTCTCCAATATTTACAAGGTCATCTGAACAACCTACTTTATCAGACACAATAACTGGTAAACCTGCTGCCATTGCTTCATTAACTACCAATCCCCAAGCATCTCCAAGACTAGGAAGAATTAGCATATCACCATAATAGTAAGAAGCAAAAAGTTGTTCTTGTTCACTTATAAATCCAGTAATAATCAATTGAATCTCATATTCCTCTGATAATTTTAATAAAAGATCAGCTTCAGGTCCATCTCCTAGCACAATCAAACTTATTTGATTTTTATATTCTAATAAGTTTATTGCTTCCAAGATAATTTTTACATTTTTCACTTCTAACAATCTGCCGCTATATAATATTTTTTTTGACTTAGCATTTTTAAATACATTACTCATTTTTGTATTAAGATTTTGGTTTTTTGCATTATATATCGCATCATTATCAACAGATAAGAATTGATTGTACACCTGATCCTCAGGATAAGAAAAATTATTATTCAAATATTTCTTCGCCTTTTGACCATTTGCAAATATTGCCATGGCATTTTTAATAACGATCTTTTTTAACATCCACTTTAAGCTAAATTTTTTTTCCTGCTTATCATAAGCAATACCATCTATTAATAAAATGAATGGTTTTTTTCTTATTTTACAAATTATAGACAGGGCAATGCTTGTGGCGGAATCAAATCCTCCAACAATTATTACGTCATTATGATTGACTATTTTTGACAACCCAAAGTTCCATAGGTTCCTTCCTTTTGACAGAAAAATACCATCTAATTTTTTTTCTGAAAATGAGCTGTTTTGCAAATTCCAATTTCTATTTTTCAACTTGACCGCAGTATAGTACGCAGTAATTTCATAGTTCTTATTAAATCTGTTCAGTTGAAATATTCGATATGGCGTCCTGTCATAGGTAATAATTCCAATTTTTTTCATATATTTTCTCCCAAATCAATTCTTACATGCGTTATTATTTGCGACAATTAAAAAAACTCTCTATATAATCTAAGTACTCTTTATTTTTTTTTCTTTTATCATATTCACGACCTTTTTTGTGGCATAATTCTTTAGAAAATAAAGGTTTCTTTTCAAGAATTTCATAAATTGCATTTGCATTTTTTTGTTCTAAAACTATCCCAGTTTCTTCATCTAACATTTCAGGACTCCCTCCAGTTTTGAAGGTAATCACTGGAGTACCACAGGCCAAGGATTCCAGATTAACAGTAGGAAAAGTATCTTGGAAGGTTGGATTAATAAAATATTTTGCTTTATTATATATATTTCTTAATTCATCTTGAGAATTTGTCTTCAAAATTTTTCTTATATTCTTATTTATTTTCTTAGGACTGTTTCCAACTAATACGATTTCATATTGCGAATTATCTATTCTCGCAGCCAAATCATTAAAGACATCTATTCCTTTTTCCTTACTCCAGAAACTTGCTACACCTAAAATAATTTCTTTGTTGGTGGCATTTTCCTTTTCAACATAAAATTTATTCAAGTCAATACCATTGTTAATAGTCTTAAAAGAAAATCTTTTTAAAAATGTTTTAGAAGCAACCTCATTTAACCAAATAGAAGGTGTTATGAAATGAATATTATCTATTTTCAAAATTAGTTCTTTTTTTTTCAAAAAATTCCTTTTTGAATTATTTACAAAAGATTTTGGATAGAGTTTTTTTTCGCGTCTATCAGTACCAATAGTAATTGGATTTCCTTGCTCATTCAAAGAGGGATGTGCTCCGTGTCCCGAGAAAAGCCAGCCATCATGTAACGTCCAAAATAACTTTGCTTTTGTTGTACTTAAATATTCACATAAGATTTTTAAGTTAAGAAAATAGCCATGAACATTATGCAAGCTAATTATATCGGGATTGTATGTTTCTAAAAAATTTATAAACTTTTTTGTCGCTCTCCTTGAAGCAAACCCATGATTATCAAACAGACGCGTTTCAAGAACATGCTCGAGTGTACTTAAAGTATTTCCTATTTTATAAGTCTTATATTCTTGAGAAGCATTACCTCTTCCATAGGCGATGCAACATTCGTAACCATTTTTACTGAACTCATCATATAGGTCTGTGCAAATTCGTCCAGTACTACCCACACCACATACAGAATTAATAAATAAAATTTTCATATATACTAAATCCTATCTTTCTATTTGTAAATTAGAGTCTTAAATAAGACAATTTACGAGTTTCTTGTCCTATTAAAAACCACAATAAAAATTGACTAGCACCCGGGCCAAAGGGATACGTATATTCTACTAAACTAACAATTAACGCAAAAAGAAGCATCATTCCAGACAATTTATTACTCTTGGATAGAGTAAAATTCTTAAATGAGAGTACCCACAAATAACAATAGTACATAAAAAATGGAAAACCTGCTATCAGTCCAAGCATTACGAATTTGTTAATTATATAGTTATGAGCATGGCCATATAAATTCGTAAACGAATATGAAGAGGTCAATTCTCCAAAAAAAGGATTACTTCTAACATAGTCAATAGCGGCTTTATAGATATTAGTCCTATTTGCTGACAAAGAATTGATATCACTAATATTATAGTTCAAAAAAAGAGCATCATTTAATACTTTAAACAACGGGTCAAACATCCCCAATTGGAATAAAGTTGCTAGAATAAGTATTAGTAACATGAATTGAATCAGCCTCTTTTTAGATAGATTCTGACAAAGTTTCTTTATAAAAATTATCAATAGAACAACTATGATTGCAACTATGCTAGCCCTATTTCGCATCATAACAATAGTCATTAATATTACACCTGTAATTATAATTTCTAATAATTTATTAATATGCATTTTTCTTTCTTTAGAAGATAAATCATAGACCCCCAACATCGCCCCATACGCCAGAAAGGGCCCAATTTGATTTTTTGAAGCTACTAAATATTGGTCGCTAATATTAAAATTTAAGTTATATTTTAGTACTACACTTATGCTTAAAAAAAATGATAATATAAAGTAGAGTACCAGGAGGTTAGATAGATTTTCTTTTGAAAGTCGTCTTTGTAGTGATGAAAAGAGTACAGCAAGTGGGATAGCAATCTCTTCTACATTTGTAAAATCTCTCTTACCCCCTATAACTCCTGCTACAAATATGAGAAATGAAAATAAGAATAATATAAATGTAGCTTTAAATAATCTACTCAAGTTTTTAGTACGAGAATTGATGAATAAATAAGTCAACAAGATAAACATAATCAAATAAATTGTAAGTCTAAACATGCTATACATGTTACTTGGTATTCCCGGCTGTTGTTGCATAAAAAAGATAATAATCAGAACATAAAAAATATAGGATTCATTTTTTTTCATATCCCGATCTTCAGTTTTCATATTCTCTTTAATTTTTGTCTTCTCCCTTCTAGTAACACCACACCACACGATTCACATAATCTGTATAGCTCAAAATGATACGTAACACTTTTTCTGAAACATTGGGCATTGAATAATCTGCCACATGTCTTAAGGTATCTTTTTCTTGTGTTTCCAATACTTTTAATCCTTGCATAATTCTCTCTTTATCTAATCCTACCATCATGACACTTGCTTCTTCCATTGCTTCTGGGCGCTCGTGGGCTTGTCTAATATTTAATGCTCTAAAACCAAGAATAGAAGATTCTTCACTAATCGTACCACTGTCACTTAATACTGCTTTAGCATTGATTTGTAATTTATTGTAATCATTGAAGCCCATTGGTTTCATAGTTTGTACTAGTTCATGAAATTTAATACCTTTTGTCTCAATCATTTTCATTGTTCTTGGATGAGTACTAATAATAATTGGTAATTGATAAATTTCTGCAATAGCATTTAGACTTTCTACTAACGACATAAAATTAACTTCAGAATTAATATTTTCTTCACGATGAGCGGATACTACAAAATAGCCATCTTTTTCTAACTCTAACTTTGTTAAAATATCGGAATTTTCAATATCTTTTTTACGAGAGTTTAAAACTTCAAACATTGGACTACCTGTTTTAATCACTCGATCTGCTGGTAGGCCTTCTCTTAGTAAATATTCCCTTGCGATATCACTATAAGTTAAATTAATGTCTGCAGTGTGGTCAACAACTTTACGATTAGTTTCTTCTGGCACCCTTTGATCAAAGCAACGATTTCCTGCTTCCATATGGAAAATTGGAATATGACGTCGCTTCGCAGCAATCGCACATAAACAACTATTTGTATCTCCTAAAACAAGGAAAGCATCTGGTTGTACTTCTTCTAATACTGGATCAATTTTAATCAAAATGTTTCCAACAGTTTCAATTGCAGTACCTACAGCGGCATTTAGAAAATAATCTGGTTTTTTCAATTTGAAATCTTCAAAAAAAACTTCATTTAATTCATAATCATAATTTTGTCCTGTATGAACTAAAATGTGGTCAATTGCCTCAGATTCTTCTAGTCGATTAATTACTGCAGCAAGGCGAATAATTTCAGGTCGCGTTCCTACAACCGTCATAACTTTTAATTTTTTCATTTTAGACCTCCACATAATACGTATCTGGATTTTCTGGATCAAAACTTTCGTTGACCCACATTACAGTTACCATGTCACTATCGCCTAAATTCTCAATATTATGCGTATAGCCAACTGGAATATCTACTACTTCAAGTTTTTCACCAGAAACAAAATATTCAATAACTTCATCTGTATCAATCTTTCTAAAACGAATAACACCAGTTCCACTTACTACTAAAAATTTTTCGTTTTTAGTATGATGCCAGTGGTTTCCTTTTGTTATTCCCGGTTTTGAAATATTAATAGAAACTTGCCCACGATCAGGTGTTCTTAAAAATTCGGTAAATGAACCACGATTGTCGACATTCATTTTTAATGGGTAACTAAATTGATTTTCCGGTAAAAAACTTAAGTAGGTGCTATATAGATTTTTCTCAAATCGTTTATCTAATTCTGGTAATGTTAGTTTCTGTCTACTCTCTTTAAACGAGACTACCAAATCTTTTAAAGTCCCAATAGAAACAGAATCAACTTCAGGAACTACACAAAAATTTTCCGAAGTAGTAGGATTGCCACACAAACAACGTAATAATTCATTCACTACATCATCAATATAACAAAAGTCAATTACTACATTAGGATCACTTACTGTAACTTCCTCGCCTCTCGCAATCTTATAACAAAACGTCGCTACAACAGTATTGTAATTGGGACGCGACCACTTTCCATAAAGATTAGCAAATCGATAAATATATACAGTTGAACCGGTATCTTTAGCATAAGTTTCAAATAATTCCTCGCCAGCCTTCTTACTCTTACCATAAGGATTATCTAGCTTTGCTTGGGTAGAAGAGGATAACATTACCGGGCATGTATTCTTTTTTTCTTTTAAAATATCTAACAGCTCTGAAGAAAATCCAAAATTGCCAGACATGAATTCTTCTTCATTTTCTGGTCGGTTTACACCTGCCAAATGGTAGACAAATTCCGCTTTTTCACAATATTCTGCTAATAATTCTTTAGAAGTATCAATATCATATTCATAAATTTCATGTTCGTTCAAATTTTTCAGCTGAGCAATTAGGTTTTTTCCAACAAATCCATTAGCTCCTGTCACTAATATTTTCATCGCGCTCTCCAAGCTTTCAATTCTTCTTGCACAATATCTAATTCCAATAATTTCTCTTTAATCTCATCAATAGTTAAGCGATGTGTATTATCAGAATTATACTCTTCATCTTGGGATAGTTTTTTATCTCCATCAACAAAGTATTTATCATAATTTAAATCGCGTTTGTCAGCAGGAACACGATAAAATCCACCCATATCTTTGGCAACAAGGTATTCTTCACGAGTCAACAAGGTCTCAAATCGTTTTTCACCATGGCGTGTCCCAATAATATGAATTTCATTATCAGCATTAAATAATTCTTTCACTGCTTGGGCCAATTCTCCTACGGTTGAAGCCGGTGATTTTTGAACCATGATATCACCAGGTGATGCATTTTCAAATGCAAAAGCAACTAAGCCTACAGCTTCATCTAGATTCATTAAAAATCGTGTCATATCCGGATCTGTTACTGTCAAAGGCTTACCTGACTTAATTTGTTCAATAAATAATGGGATTACAGATCCTCGTGAAGCCATAACATTGCCATATCGCGTACAGCAAATCATTGTACCTGTTCCTTCTACAGCACGAGCTTTCGCAGTAATCACTTTTTCCATCATGGCTTTTGAAATACCCATAGCATTAATTGGATACGCCGCTTTATCAGTTGAAAGGCAAATAACTTTTTCTACACCTGCTTCAACTGCAGCTGTTAAGACATTATCGGTACCCAAAATGTTCGTTTTAACAGCTTCAATTGGGAAAAACTCACATGAAGGAACTTGTTTTAATGCAGCAGCATGGAAGACATAATCTACACCATACATCGCATTTTTTACACTGGCTAAATCCCGCACATCACCTATGTAAAATTTTAATTTATCATTATTGTATTTCTTACGCATATCGTCTTGTTTCTTTTCGTCACGAGAAAAAATACGGATTTCTTTTAAACCAGAATCTAAAAATCCTTTCATAACCGCATTACCAAAAGAACCTGTACCGCCTGTAATTAATAGTGTTTTATTTTCTAACATTCCTTTGTGCCTCCAACAAAATTTCTTTAGTAAGTTCTACATATTTTTCAAGTTGTTTATCCTTTTGATAATTATTAATAAATAATTTTTTTACATTTTCTTTTAAAGAATCTATTTTAGAAGACTGGTTAACTAAGCTAATAATAAATTCTGTCAATCTATCGCTATCTCCATTATTTACGGCAATACCTGCCTGATATTTAGATATTTCTTTTGCTATATCTGTGTCCAAATCCATAATTGAAACAACTGGTTTTTCCGCTTGGTAGTAACTATATGTTTTGCTAGGTACAGCTAATCCTGAAATTCCTTTTTCCAAAGAAACTACAAATAAATCACTTATAAAAAGTGCATCATTGAAGTCCTCTCCGCTGAGATAATCAAATACATAAGCATTACGCAGCTTATTTTTCGATATAAAAGCTGAAATTTTTTCTTTCTTATTTCCATGACCAGCAAATAGAAAGGCCACTGGTGCGTTTTCCATGTTTTTATCTGCGACCACATTCATAAGTGTTTCTAAATCCTGTGCAGTTCCCATGTTGCCAAAATATGAAACTATTACGGAATATTTTTGGCGAATTTCCTGAAAATCAGAATTAATTTTTGCTTTTTTATAGTTATAATTTTCAGTTGCCCAGTTAGGAATTACTACGACCTTATTAGAAGATATATTCCGATTTTTTATGATAAATTTTTTCATATCCTGCGAAAGAGCAATTACCCTTGTTGCCTTGCTAAACAATAGCCTATTAATGAATTGCATCGTCCACACAATTATCCCAGTCTCACCTATAACTCCAGTTCTTTGTCCGATTTCTGGATATAAATCATACGCAACGAAAACTATCTTAGTTTTAAATAATATATTAGCTAATATAGCAACAATTGGTAAGATTGGTGGATTAGAATAAACATACATCATTTTATATTTTCTAAATTTCAATAGATTAAGTAGTATGACAAAAGTAAATGAAAAATAATTAATTAATCTGGAAAGAAAACCATTTCTTCCTAATTGAATATATTTTTTTCGATAGATATTAATATCATCTACTACTTCATTCTTCTTTATTTTTCTATTTTCACGGGTATACTCTTTTGGGTAGCCACAATAAACATCAACAGTGAAATCCTCTTCTACTAACCTTTTTGCTGTTTGATATGGTAATAAAGAAGAAGATACGAATTCTGGATAAAAAAACTGACAAAGAAATACAATATCTTTACTTTTTTTCATAATTCTGTTTCTCTAATACTTTCATCAAAATTTCGGTATTGATAGTCTAACCTTACGCCCTGATAGACCGAACCGGGATATCCTATTGTTGAATCATCGTATACTAGTGTGCCAAATACTTTTTTTAATATTCCTGATTTTTTCTTAAAAGAAGAAATTAGCCAACTTGTTCCCGAGATAATCTTCACTGATTTACCATGAGCCTTACTAATTTTTCTTACTAACGTACTTGTATTAACAAACTCTTCATTCTGAGGATGAAATATTCCACTTAGATCATTATCTATTAATAACTTACAAAAAGCTGACAAATTATCTATATATAACATACTTCTTTTATTTGCGATATTAGGAAAGAATAGAGTTTTTTGAGCAATTTTGGATAGTCTCGCATAATTACCAATACTATTTTTCCCATAAATCATTGGGGGTCTAATAATAACAACATTAAATGCTTCTGAATTTAACTCGCGTAGGATACTTTCGGCTTCTAACTTTGATATCCCATAAGCTTCAATAGGGTTAGGCACTGTATTCTTGGATATTGTCCCTTCATTTTTTCCAAATACAGACATACTACTAAAATAAATAAATTGTCGTACTCCTTCGTCTTTAGCTTTCTTTGCAACGTTTACTGCTAAGTCCCGATTGACTTTAAAATAGAGTGCCTTATTGGTTTCTTTCACGTGTACAATAGCCGCAATTTGAATAATACAATCATATATAGAAAAATCTAAATCCATCCAATCATCATTACGCATATCTACAGTATCAATAATATATTTATCAGAAAAATTATTCATAAACCTTTCAAACGAGGTTCCAATATAGCTATTTGCACCGCCTATCAATATTCGCTTCATCGAATTTCCTCTTTTTCTTCTAAAGTACCTGTTCCACCTTCAACAACGCCATCACTTTTAAACACTGCTACTATTGTGCCGATGAAGCACTTTAAATCCATCATAAAAGAGATATTTTGTGCATAATTCCCATCAATTTTTGCTTTTACAGGGATTGCTAATTCATCACGACCACTAATTTGGGCCAAACCAGTTAATCCTGGTCGGATATCATTGGCTTGATATTTATCTCTTTCCTCAATTAAATCATATTGATTCCAAAGTGCTGGCCGTGGTCCAATGACCGCCATGTCACCTTTTAAGATATTGAAAAGCTGGGGTAATTCATCAAGACTAGTTTTGCGTAAGAGTTTCCCTACTTGTGTAATAAAAAAATCAGGATTTTCTAACAGGTGGGTTGGCATCTCTTTTGGAGTGTCAACTTTCATAGTTCGAAATTTCAAAATATTAAAGTGTGTCTTATTTAGACCCACTCTTTTTTGTTTAAAAATAATCGGACCACGAGAGTCAATTTTTATGGCGATACAAAGAATTAACAGAATTGGTGAGAGAATAATAATTCCCATTAGCGCTAAAATAAAATCAACGACTCTTTTTATGCTATTTTGATACACGCACAACTCCTCCTATTTATTAGATGCATTGGCAAAGGCCACAACTTCTTTAGCCAATTCTTTATCATCAACATTAGCTAGACTTTGAACAAACGTCATAACATGCTCTAAATCAAAGCCTTTAATGTTCCCAACAAAAATCTTTTCATAAACTTCTTCATCATTGCGCTCTTTATCTAACAATAATTCTTCATAAAGCTTTTCACCAGGTCGAATCCCAGCCTCGACAATTTCAATATCATCATCTGCATAGCCACTTAAACGAATCATATTCTTAGCTAGTTCAACAATTTTTACTGGTTCACCCATGTCTAAGACAAAGATTTCGCCACCTTTTGCTAGTGCTCCCGATTGAATTACTAAACGACTTGCCTCAGGAATTGTCATGAAATATCGGGTCATACGAAAATCAGTGACCGTAACTGGGCCGCCTTTTGCAATTTGTTCTCTGAACAATGGAATAACACTCCCGCGCGAACCCAGAACGTTTCCAAAACGCACAGCAGAAAATTTTGTTTTTCCAGGTTCATTTAGACTAGTCACAATCATTTCTGCAATTCGTTTGGTGGACCCCATCACATTTGGTGGGTTATTGGCTTTGTCGGTTGATATCATGACAAAATTTTTCACATGATTTGCTTTTGCGGCTTCGGCTACATTTTTGGTACCAAACACATTGTTTTTAACGGATTCTCTGGGATTATATTCCATTAAAGGAACATGTTTATGCGCCGCAGCATGATACACAATATCCGGTTGATAACGGGCCATTAAATTAAAGATTAATTTTCGGTCTTGAATATCAGCAATAACTGGAATGAACTCAGTTGCTTTATCTTGATAACTTGTTGTCAATTCACGATGAATTTGATAGATTGAATTTTCCCCGTGACCAAGTAATAGAATTCGTTTTGGATTAAACTGGGCTACTTGGCGACAAATCTCTGAACCAATCGATCCGCCAGCCCCGGTTACCAAAATTGTTTTGCCGGCCAGTTGATCTTTAATTGCTGCAATATCCAATTTCACTTCATCCCGCCCTAATAGGTCGACCACATCAATTTCTCGTAAGCGTGAAAGACTAACCTTACCGGCAGCGACTTCTTCCATGGAAGGCATTGTGTTGACTTTTACTTCATATTTTTCTAAAAGTTGAAAGATCTCACGCAATTTTTTTCGTGATAGTGATGGAATGGCAATCGTAACCATGTCAATATTTTTTTCTTCGATAAGGTCAGGTAAATCTTGAATATAACCTAATACTTTTATTCCCGAAAGATAAATTTTTTGTTTATTAGGATCATCATCGACGAATCCCACAACATCAATATTTCCGGCAGTTTTAGAGCCTAAAAAACTATTGAGTAAAATTCGACCACCTTCACCTGCGCCAACGATAAGAGTACGTTTCACATCTTCATTATCTGTTCCATGCATATTGCGCCATTCGACAAAAAGACGCCAAATCAGGCGACTACTAATAATTAGAAAAGTTGATAAAATATATGTAAATAATTCTAAGCGGCGACTGTAACGTTCATCAAAGAAAATAGATAAGGCAACAACGCTGATCACTGATTGTGAAGTAGTTGCTAAAAAAATAGCAATCATTTCCCTTAAATTGGTATAACGATTAATTCTGGTAAAAACGCGAAAAACAAAACCAAAAATCAAATACAAGCCAACAGATAAACCTGTGGAAGTCACCACGAAGCTTTCTGTAATTGGTACAAAAGGTTTCATAAATAAATAAGCTAAAAAATTAGCTAACGTAATTAATAGGCAGTCAACTACAACCAATATCGTAATTTTTCTTTTTCGTGTTAATGCAAACACACTTACTCCCCCTAAAACAACCCGAATTTTTTCTTTTTAACTGCCGTATACAGTGGCATTTCAACTTGATCCCCATTTAACAAGTCTTTTGCTACTTGTTGCATTGCGACAACTTTTTCTTCACCAAAATCTTTAGCAATTGCCTCATAGGTTTCTTTCATATAGAAATTACGTTTTTTTACCCCATGTGCATCAGAAGCGACCATTTGTACCAGATTGTGTTCGACCATTTCTTTTGCTGTCTTTTGAATTGATTTTCCAAAAACGCCAACATAACTTGGTGCAGTTAGTTGCGCTAAACATCCCATCTCCAAATACTCAATTAACCGATTGGGATCCTCACGAAATTTAGCATTTCGTTCTGGATGGACAATCACTGGTATTTTTCCAAGGCTACGTAATTGAAAAAAAACATTTTCAGTATAAGCTGGAATATCCATTGTCGGAAACTCAATTAATATATATGTATCATCTAAATCAGTAAACAGAATCTGGCCACTTGCGATTTCTTCCATTAAATCTCCTGTAATCCGCACTTCTTGACCTTCTAAGACGGTTAGGGGCAAGTTGCGTCGATCCAGTTCCTCTTGTAAATTCAAGACACGAGAAACGACTTCTGATTTTGGATTGGTATATTTGCCGTTATTATGATGGGGCGTGCACAGAATGTGGGTAATCCCTTGGCTTATTGCTTTTTCAGCCATAGCAATACTTGCATCTAAATCTTCTGCCCCGTCATCAATTCCGGGTAAAATATGACAATGTAAATCAATCATCGTTTCTCACTCCTTCAATTTAACTACTGTAATAATAATAACCTTGATCTTTGGTGTGATGGGCCCCATTATAAACAACACCTAAAACCCGGGCACCTACCATTTTTAATAAATCACGGGCTTTAATTAATGATTCTTTACGGGATACATTCTCGCGAATGACCAACACTGTGCCGTCCGCCTTGGAAGCCATAATTTGTGCATCGGTTACTGCGACTACTGGTGGCATGTCAAAGATGACAATATCATATAAGTTACGGGCTTCGTCAATGACTTGATCCATCCGGGCTGAACCTAATAATTCAGAAGGATTAGGGGCTTTAGGACCACTAGTTAATACTGACAAGTTTTCAACAATAGTTTGTTGTGCGGCTTCTAAGACACTTTTTTGTGTACTCAAAACTGTACTCAAACCTACTTCATTATTTAATTTGAAAGTTTTGTATACTGTTGGCTTACGCATATCGGCATCGACCAATAAAACACGTTGACCAGATTTGGCGAAAACGACCGCCAGATTGGCTGAACTGGTTGATTTGCCTTCTCCTGGACCTGAAGACGTCACGACAATCGTTTTAATTTGCCGATCGGCAGAAGAAGCAAATTGGATATTGGTTCGAATTGTCCGAAATTGTTCTGAAATGGGCGAGGATGGATCAATTAACGTAATTAGACTCACAGGATGAGTTTGAGTGCCTTTGCGTTCTGTATGTTTTTTTGACATGAATACTCCTCCTTAGACACGTGAGCGGCTGCGCCGTGACACATCTTTATCTTTCTTTTCCGTATTTGCAGTAGGCTTTTTAAAAGATGGAATTAATGGTTTCTTTGGAATGGTTGCATCCAACTCTTTTTGACTCATTTGTGGCACAGTACCCAAAATAGTGAATCCTAAATCTTCAGAAACAAATTTGTCATCTTTGACTGTTCTGTCTAATAGTTCCAATAAGAAGGCTAACCCAATCCCAATCATTAAGCCTAAAACAAGACCAATCGCTAGGTTCAACTTATTGTTCGGTGAAACAGGTGCCATGCTTGCCGTTGCTTTTGAAATAATGGAAATTTTATTAACTTCTAAGACATCCTTAGCTGTCTCTTGGAAAATTTGTGACGTTGTATTGGCAATATGTTCAGCATTAATCGCACTGCTGTCTGTCGCCTTAATTGAAAACATCAATGAATTTTGTTGTTGTGTTACTTCTAGTGCACTTTTAATTTGAGTTGCTGTCATATCTAAATTGTACTCAGATTCCAAACGATCTTTGACTTGATCAATTACCAAATCGCCGGTAACCAATTCCTTATAGGTATTGATCATCTGTAAATTTGTATTGACGTCATTGGGATTTGTCGTTGCATCCCCTTGTGGTAACGTCACGATTAATTGTGCCTGTGAACTATACTTTGGTGTGATAATAAAAAATGTTGCAATTCCAGCTAATGCCAATCCTACAAAACTACAAATAAGAATTGAAGCCAAGTGTTTTCGTAAAATATCAAAAATTTGTTTCAGACTAATTGTCTCTTCCATTTTTCCGCCACTTTCTCTAGTTATTTACATCGAGTATTTTTTTCAATTCCGTTTGCACACGATTTAATTCTGTTTCACTTACCCGTTGATAAGAAATACCCTCTTGCATGAAGCCTTCGCCTTGCAACTGATCTTGTTGAATATCTGAAAAGGCACTACGATAATCAGCAGCAATTTTTTTCATATCATCAAAACTCATATCCGTTTTAACATTTTCTTCCATTGCATCTAACACTTCTTTATAACGCGTTACACCATCAAAAGTTAATAATTTTTTGGCGACACCTTCAACGATTTTTCGTTGACGCTCTTGTCGGCCATAGTCCCCTCGTGGATCTTCATGTCGCATCCGCGAAAACGACAATGCTTGATCGCCATCTAAATGAATTTTGCCATATTCAAATGTGTAATTATCTTGTGTAAACTTTTGATCATTACTCACAGTAATACCGCCTACTGCGTCCACAAGTTCTTTCAAACCTTTCATATTGATGGCAACATAATGGTCCACTGGAATATCCAGATATTTTTCCACTGTGTCCATCGACATCCCTGCACCGCCAAAAGCGTAGGCGTGATTGATTTTATCTTTTGTCCCTTTGCCGACAATATCGACATATGTATCGCGGGCAATACTTGCAATTAACGTTTTTTTCAATGTGGGATTAACCGCCGCAACCATCATCGTATCCGAACGACCAACTTCTGTTCGGCCTAAATCCCCCGTGTCAATGCCAAGTAATAAAACCGAAAATGGTTTTTTTTCTGCGATTACTTTGCCTTGATCTTCTTTACGTTTAGTATCAAGTTGTCGCTCGACAGACTCGTATGTTTTTTGTACCGATCCGCTTAAGTCCATATAAACTTTTGCACCAATCCCAACAGCCGCAATTGTGAGCACCGCAATAAAACCGACGATTCCTAAAACAATTTTCTTTCCTCTAGACATTGCTTTCTCCTTTTCTAATAACCAGTATCTGTTTCAGCATAATTATCCTCATAATTGGTTTCTGAATTAGTATTATTTTCACCCACATTTGTATCTTGTCTTTCTGTTCCATAGTCGGAACTATCACTTGCTATTGAAGAATTGGTTGAACTACCTAAGCCCAGTTGATTTGAAATTGTATCGGCTTTTTCAGTAAAGTCTGCCTTTAAATTCTGATTACGTACTTGACTAATACTTTCGACTAAACTCAAATATTTTTCATACGTTGCGGCATTTGTAACTTTTCCGTCCTTTAACATACTATTAAGGGACTGGTTAATTTCTGCAACCCGTTTTAATTGTGCGTCAGCATAAGATAAATAGGTTTTAACTAACTTTGTCCAGTCACTTTCATCAACAAAACTCAAGCGTTCTCGAATTGCTCCCACATCAGTATCTTTCAGCTTGGTTTTGATGATGACATCATTTTTGGCCTTTTGCCAATCACTGACTGGCTTTTCAAACAAAGCGTTCACATTATTTTGAATGGCAAATTTTGTTTCTGCATCGGCCATTTGCTTATTCAGCGCTTCTTTTTCTTTTGCAATGTTCTTCATATTTTTCGGCATGTCTTTGTCTTCAATACCAAAATCATCTGCGGAAACTTTTATGCCGTCTAATTTTGCACCCGTCTGAGTTAATTCAGCTTCCGTTAAATCTTTTTTCAAAAAGACTTTATCTTTACTCGTGTAAAGTTTTGTAATGGCTTCATTTACATCATTAATGGAAAGTTCGTCTTTTTTTACAGCAGTTTCTGCGTAGCTAACTTTTTGTTGATATTGTTTGTTGCTGTTTTCACGATAACCGACAAAACAAATCGCGACTGCTCCTATTCCCACAGCTGCGACTGCGATTGTTTTAATAAGGGGGTTACCCATGGACACACGCTCCTAACTAACATTTTCAATATAGATAACATAATTGCACAAAAAAGCTCTAGCTTATTATACGTGAAGAACACGCAATTTTAAAGGGCAAATCCAATTCTTAAGGAAACTCATTTTGATTAAGAAAACAACAGTTATTTGAAAAAAGTCTATTTAGAAAAAAATTAAAATAACAAAAACAAAAAAATATAAACTCTATTATTGTATCTAGTTATTAAAAATTAAGGAATATATTCACAATCAATGAATAAAAAATTTTTTTTAAAACAAGTTTTATAACAAATTAAAAAGGAATGTTTGTAGAGATAATAGAGGCGGAAACTCTTTCATTTTCGAAATAACCCTGACAAAAAAAAGAAATTTTCGTGAATTTTTTATAAAATTTAACAAAAATTTCATCTTTTAACGAAAAAAAATAAAAAGAAATGCATTGCTTTATTGCAACGTTCTCATTTATTTCCTATAAAAAGTGGTACCAATGTATTGATACCACTTTTAATCTTATTTATTTACTTTTTACCCACGAATTGTCACTTGAACTTGTCGACGTCCCCATTGGGTACATTGGGCTACTGTTGGAAAATGCACATCAATAATATTACCTTTAATTGCACCACCTGTGTCTAAGGCTAATGCGACACCATAACCTTGTACTTCTACCACAGTGCCTAATGGGATGACACTCGGATCAACTGCTACTGCTTGAGGGTTTTCCCGTAAGTCTGTGCCACTAGCTGTTAAATAACTTGCTCCAGCTTCGGCATAAGAATAAGCTGTCGACTCCATCGTTAGTGTGCGGCCACTACTGCTGGAGTTGTCACCACTATTGTTGGTATTGTTGCCCGTGTTGGATTCTGAACTGCTGGAACTTGAATTATTTTCGCTACTATTCTCTTGGCTTGAGTTACTCGTGCTAGATTCCGAACTAGTAGAAGAACTATTGCTACTAGAACTTGTTGATTTTTCCGCTTCTTCTTGTTTGGCCGCTTGGGCTTCTTTCGCTGCTTTTTCGGCAGCAACTTTTTCAGCTGCAGCTTTTTCTTTGGCAGCTTTTTCAGCAGCTAGACGGGCTGTCTCAACTTCTTTACTTTGAGCAATTTTTTGTAACGTACTTTGATTTTCAGCTAATTGTTGTTTCAAATTAGCAATTTTACCATCTAATTCACTAGCTTCTGTTTCAAGATTTACTTTGTTTGTTTTTAAGCTTGTGGCTGTTTTTTGAACAGTCGCTTCAAGTTTTTCGAGTTTTTCTTTTTCAGTGTTTAAATCTGCCACTTTTTGTTTTTGCGCATTTTGCAATAGTGTCATAGCATAAGCGCGATTGATAAATTCTTGTAGGTTTTTTGCATCAAGTAAAACGGACCAATCTCGTTGTGCTCCCCCGTTTACTTGGATCTCTTTTAGGCGTTGTGCCATAATTTCTTTACGCTTTGCGATATTTTTTTGAGTGGCTTCAATATCTTTTTGCGCTTTTTCTAAAGCTGCTTCGTTTTCCGCGATTTCCGCTTTTGTTTTTTCTACTTGATCATATTTGTCATTCACGTCGTTTAAGGCCATTTGTACCTCGGCGCTGATTTGGTTACTTTGACGTGTGATAGTAGACTCCTGTTCGTTTAAAGAGTCCAATGATTCCGCAGCAGCAAACACCGGGCTAACAAGATTGATAGCTAGAACAGCCGTCAAAACTGTCACCAATTTTTTTGCTTTCACAAAATCCACACCTTTCTTTTCTAATCTCCAACGCCCCTTATTATACAAAGGAAAGGTGTATGTATCATTTCAGTTAGATTACATTTTGTTACAGCGTCTGTTCTAGTAAAAGAAAATTGGCATCTGTTAAAAAGTTTTTTACACTAAAAAGCGAGCAAAGTATTGGCCTTTGCTCGCTTTGTTTTTTCGTAATATTTTTGTAATATAAGACTAATTTTTTTTGCGATTGGTTACATACTGACGCACGTTTTCTAGACTTTTAACGTTGTCTAATTTTAGACGATTAAAGTTTTTTAGCAGTCTTCTTTGGTGAAAATTCAGTCGGGGAAAAGCACTTTCAGCTTCTGGATGTTCTTTGAAATACTGACTTAATGCCAAACGTTGCTGAACGGTATCTTTTTTCTCATCAAAACTGTCTTTGAGTTCTTCTTTACGCTGATCCAATTCTGCAGCAATTTTTTTGGTCATACTTTGGAAAGAAGCCAAGTTAGCTAAAGTATAACCCAAATCAAACATCATAATCGCAATTAAAATGACCGGCAGATAAAAACCAAAGTGCTCAGCCAACCAATTAACGCCTAACATGACGCGGGGATGAACAACTTTTACAATCAACACACAACCGATGCCCCAAAACAAAGAAACCGGAATGGCTACCCGTCCATTAATATTTAACGGTACGTCATGATAGTCCCACCATGAAGCATGAAATAATTTTTCTAAACCGTAACTTGTGACATATTCCAAAATTGTCACCAGCACAGCCGCAAAGATATATAATAGTAGTAAATTATTATGGAAGGGCCGTAAAAAATACAATACCATTAAAATACCAAAGCCATAAATTGGTGTGATAGGGCCCATCAAGAACCCGCGATAAACAAATTTTTTCGCCTTAATCGAACAAAATATAGTCTCCCATAACCAGCCGATAAAAGAATAACAAAAGAATAGGAGCACTACTGTAATAAACTCATTCATACGAAATCTCCTCTTTACCTATTTTACTGCAAAATATTGCACATCATTTATAAATTACTACTATTGTATCAAACTTTGTTCGCTTTTCTCCATGAAAGCCTCTGCTTTTCTCCATTTCCTTCCTAGGTTACAATAAGAAAAGTAGCCAGATTAGGATAGCTTAAGTGCAATAATATCATTTTCACGAGAATATTTTTGAAATTATCAGCACTTTTTATTAAATAGATAGGAGTTTTTCCATGTTCAAATTATTAGTGTACGCCAAAAAATATCGCAAACAGATTATCTTAGGTCCCTTTTTCAAATTTTTAGAAGCTGTTTTTGAACTGATTCTTCCCCTCTTAATGGCACAATTAGTGGATTCTGGAATTCGACAGAACAATAGTAAGATTGTCTGGCAAATGACTGGCTGGATGATTCTTATGTCCCTTGTTGGGCTTTTATGTGCAATTATCTGCCAATATTATGCTTCCGTGGCTTCACAAAATTTCGGGACCGAGTTGCGCAATCAAGTGTTGAAAAAGATTAATAGTTTCTCCCATACGGAATTAAATTTATTTGGGACAGATACGCTGATTACACGCATGACCAGTGACATTAATCAATTACAATTGGCCATGGCAATGCTCATTCGTTTGGTGGTTCGCGCGCCATTTTTAAGTATCGGTGCAGTTATCATGGCCTTTACCATTGATTGGCAAGCCGGCATCATTTTCTTAATCACATTACCGCTATTTTGTCTTATTTTGTTTTTCATTATTAAAACAACGGTTCCTCTTTATCAAAAAGTACAACAAAAACTGGATGTTATTAATGAACTGGTGAGTCAAAATTTAAGTGGTGTCCGGGTCATTCGCGCTTTTTCACAACGTAAGACAGAGATCAAACGCTTTTCCAAGCGAACAGATGATTTATCAGACGTATATGTGCGCGTGACAAATATCTCGGCTCTTTTAACCCCCGCTACAACTTTTATCATGAATATTGGTATTTTGGTGCTCTTTTATGTGGGTGGTTTTAAAGTGAATGTCGGTCATTTGGAGCAAGGGCAAATTTTAGCCTTAGTCAATTATATGAATCAAATGCTGTTGGCTTTAATTGTCGTATCCAACTTGGTAATTATCTTTACCCGCGCCGCAGCATCTGCTAATCGCGTAAATGAGGTATTGGAAACTACACCTAGTATTCCCACTTCCACGCAAGAAGTGACGACTGCTTCAGTGAATACAGCAACAGCTACCCAAAAAGGCGCAATTGCTTTTCAGCATGTCTCTTTTCGCTTTGCACCCCAATTTGGTCTTGTGTTAAAAGATATTGATTTTAAAGTTGCCCCTGGCACGACACTGGGAATTATTGGTCCTACCGGCAGCGGAAAATCAGCTTTATCCCAACTTATTCCTCGGTTTTATGATGTAGCTGCAGGTAGCGTATTGGTTGATGGCATTGATGTAAGGAATTGGCCTTTAACTAATTTACGGGCTGAAATCACGATGGTTCCCCAAACAGCGGTCTTATTTACCGGTACTATTAAAGAAAATCTCCAATGGGGCAAAAAAAATGCCACCGACAAAGAGTGTTGGGATGCCCTTGAATTAGCGCAAGCAAAAGAGTTTGTTGCGGCCTTACCGCAGGGGTTGAATACACCCATTTTTGAAGGTGGCAAAAACTTTTCCGGCGGTCAAAAACAACGTCTGACCATTGCTCGGGCAGTGATTGCCAAACCGCGTATTTTAATTCTAGATGATTCCTTAAGCGCGCTTGATTATAAAACCGATTTAGAATTACGGCAAGCGTTACAAAAAGAACTGGCAGGAACTTTAATCATTATTTCACAGCGTGTTCGCTCGATTCAAGAAGCACAGCAGATTCTGGTACTAGATGCCGGAAATCAAGTGGGGCTTGGAACTCATGAAGCACTAATGGCGACTTGCCCAGAATATCAAGCGATTGTTCAATCACAAGAGGAGGTCTCAGCATGAAGCCAAAAAAAATTGATTGGTCCGTAATAAAACGGTTTAATCCTTATCTCTTGTCCTTTAAAAAAGAAATTTTACTTGCTGTCCTTTTAGGTATAGTAGCTGGTGGAACCAGTGTTTATATTACTTACCAAATCGGTCAAGCCGTTGATCAAATGCTTGGCAAAAACCAAGTGAATTTTGCACATTTGTATCATATTCTATTACTTTTTGCCAGTGTCGTTTTACTAACTGTCTTTAGTCAGTTATTTATTCAACGTTTATCCAATAAAATTGCCTATTTTTCAGCTGGGCAATTACGTAAAGACGCCTTTACTCATTTAAACAAGCTACCTTTAAGCTATTATGACCAGACCCCTCACGGTAATATCATCAGTCGTTTTACTAATGACATGGACAATATTGCCATTGCTGTGGCGGCAGTTTTTAATCAAGTATTTTCCGGTGTGGCAGTGGTGCTTATCGCTTTGGTGGTAATGCTGCGTCTAAATATCATCTTAACTTGCGTTGTTTTAGTCGCGACACCAATAATCTTTTTTGTTAGTTGGCTAGTTGCGACGCGCTCACAAGCTAACTTTGCCCGGCAACAAGAGATCGTCGGAGAAATTTCTGGTTTTGTCACTGAAATGGTAGGCAATCAAAAAATCGTTAAAGCTTTTCAGCAAGAAGCAGTCAATCAAACAAAATTTGAAGTTCTTAATCAAGAATTAAACGTAAGGGGGCAAAAAGCACAATTTTCTTCTTCTTTAACTAATCCTATGTCCCGTTTTGTCGATCACTTAGCTTATTTAGCCGTCGGTTTTGTGGGCGGATTATTAGTTTTAAACGGCAGCGAATTGGTAACAATTGGGGTAATCTCGAGTTTCACCATTTATGCAAGCCAATTTACCAAGCCTTTTATTGAACTTTCCGGTATAACCACGCAAATTCAAACAGCGATTGCCGGTTTGAACCGTACTTTTGAAATTTTGGATCAAAAAGTTGAAACGCCAGATGCTCCTGACGCTATCACTTTAACCAAGGTCAAAGGCGCCGTTTCTTTTGAACATGTTGATTTTAGTTATACCAAAGGGCAACTATTAATTCGTGACTTCAATTTTAAAACGACACCTGGGGAAACCGTCGCAATAGTCGGAAAAACCGGTGCCGGAAAATCCACCTTAGTCAATCTCTTAATGCGTTTTTACGAAGTCGATGCAGGAAAAATCACATTGGATGGTTATGATATTCGCCAATTAACCCGCGATAGTTTGCGGCAAAGTTTTGGTATGGTTTTACAAGACACATGGCTTTTTGATGCGAATTTGCGTGAAAATCTCACTTATGGCAATCCTGCAGCAAGTGAGAAACTAATTTATGATGCCTTAAAGAAAACCTATATGTACGATTATGTTACCCGGTTACCACAAAAACTCGACACTCTTATTGGGACAAGCGGCGTGAAAATCTCTGCTGGGCAAAGACAGCTGTTAACGATTGCCCGCACTATGATCTCACAACCCAATCTGCTTATTTTAGACGAAGCCACCAGTTCAGTCGATACATTGACCGAACGCAAAATCCAAGCCGCCTTTTTGGCGATGATGAAAGGGAAAACTAGCTTTGTTATTGCCCACCGGCTCGCTACCATTCAAGCCGCTGATAAAATTCTCGTAATGGATCAAGGTCAAATCGTCGAACAAGGAACTCACGAGAGTCTACTAGCTCAAAATGGCTATTATGCCGAACTTTACCGTGCGCAATTTGAGCAATCCTAACTTGAAATAGCTTATCTACTGCAAAAATAAACACCGCTGCAATCAAGGCTAAATTGCAACGGTGTTTGTTTTTATTGTAATAAACCCAATTCTTTTTTCCAATTCAAAACTCGTGTGACCGCATTATCCAATTCTTCTTCTGAATACTCGCCGGCTTTTATGGCAGATAAAATTCTAGGAATTTGGACCTGATAGCTAGAAGACATGATCAGATCATTACCCGCTTGTAATGCAGCTAGCCCTGCATCCGCTTGAGAAATAAAATCTGCTAATCCTGCCATATCCATATCATCGGTCATGATAACACCTTTAAAGCCCAATTCATTGCGTAAAACATCATGAACTGGCTTAGAAATAGATGCCGGCTTAGTTTGATCAAGGCTATCCACAATGTTATGAGAGACTAAGACACTATCTGCGCCGGCTTTAATACCAGCTTTAAAAGGTTTAAAGTCTGTTTGACGTAATTCCTTTATACTACGCGTATCCCGGACAATTTCAACATGTGAATCGCGATTGTTCCCATAGCCGGGAAAATGTTTTAATGTCGAGCCACTTTTTTCAGCGGCCAACGCTTTTACCACAGTAGTAACATATTCACTTGTACCTGCTTCATCCAAACCAATTGTACGATCATAAATAAAGGCATTGGGGTCTGTTGCCACATCGGCGATGGGAAACAAGCCTGTATTAATTCCAAATTCATGTAAAATTTTTGCTTTATTGAGGGTATCTGATTTGATGGCTGCAAAACCACCGGCTGCATAAAGAGCTTGCGGCGAAGCAAAAGGTGCCGCTACTAAATTGGGATTCTGACTGACCCGGGTAACAGTTCCACCTTCTTCATCAGAACCAATCAGTAAAGGAATTTTACTAGCATCTTGGTAACTTTTTATTTTGTCTGTTAAACTTTCTTTGGTTTCATTTTCCATATCACGCCCAAAAAGAACGTAGCCGCCTAAATGGTAAGTTGCAATATCTTCTACCTGATTTGCTTCTGGTACCCGGACAAAAAATAATTGACCAACTTTTTCTTCTAAAGTCATTTTTTTCAATGTATCTTGCACGCTATCAAACTCCTCACTACTGGCAGTGGTCGTTTCCTTTGTTTCACTTGAAACCGACTGAACAGTCTCTTTTTCATTGGTTTGGGAATCGGTAAAGCCAAAAAATAAATTTAAAATAAAAAATCCTCCCAAAACTAAAATAATTGCTGTTAAAAGAATAATTAAAAACTTTTTCATTTTTTCCTCCTAGACACACACGAACTATGATTTTATCTTCCCCTTATTCTACCACGAGAGATTACAAACCACGCTAAAAAAACCACAAGAATCAGCAAAAAGCCAACTCTTGCGGTTACTTACGTCCTGGGATGGAGGACTTGAATATTTAATTAGAATGTAGGCGTTTTGCCAACCGGCGGTAAGGCAAAGCGCGTCCTACAATATAAATAATCATCGTTTCTAGCGGAATCATAATGGCCGCTTTAATCAAGCGCGTTGTCCACAAACCAGGATTGGTTAAATCAATCCCGTACATCAAAGACAACCACAATGGCGTTAAGCAAAAGCTAAAGACCACTGTATTGACAATTACGCACATTAGCGAATTTTTTAGTGTAATTTCTTTTTTGTAAAAGAAAAAACCGTAAATTAGTCCACCTAAAAAGGCATTAAAGGTAAAACCAATAAAAAATGGGGCTTTAGCCAACAAAGTATTGCCAATCACATCCGCAATTACCGCACCTACCCCAGTCCAAAAAGGACCAAATAAAGTTGCCATTACCACTTCTGGCACAAAGCTAAACGTGATTTTTAATAACTGGGTTTCAAACCCAAAAACTTGCGACAATACTACCATCAAAGCAATTAACATCGCCATGATTGCAATCATATACGCGTCGACTTTTCTTTTCATAACTTCAGCATCTCCTTAATAGAGCTGCCGCATAAAAATAATGCAGCGAATGCGAAAATAAAACCGCGAATTATAAAATAATTCTTCGTCCCAAGGGCAACATCCCATCCCTCAGACACTTAACGCTTTATTTCCTACTCTGTCATATTTGTAGTTTGTTACAACCACGCCTAAAATATAGCACGAATCATACCCACCAACAAGTTAACGGTCTTACCTCTTTCAAATTTTAAAACGAACGTTAAGGTTCCAACCGTTTACAACGCTTGAGATAAGGTATTTTGACTTTTTCATTGTCAGCTTTCTTATTTCTTATAGCTGATTGAAACACAGAAGATAAAAAAATCCTGTCGCAAATTACGACAGGATTTTTTTATCTGAACTTTTTTAAGCTGCAGTTTTCACTTTACCAGCTACTTTTTTTTGCAACTGCATTGCTTTTGTGAAAACTGGAATATCAAAATGTTTACTTAATGTGCCCGCTACAAAGTAAGCAATATTATAATCTACTAAGCTGTGAACCACACCACCAAAACCTAATAAGACAAAATAGAAATAAAAGACGCCGCCATCATAAGTTCCTGGCGTTCCTAAGTTAATCATGTTAAAGGCTAAAACGACAACTACTTCAGCCGCCGCATGAATTAACCCTAATACGAGATTATACATTTGAAAACGCATATTTCCCAACGTAAACTGGCCATTTTGTAGAACGATTTGTGGATTTTTTTGTAAATAAAGTGCTCCAATTGTCGCAAAAATAACGTGCGTTAATGCGCGTAAAGCAATAATCACTGGCAAGCCTGAAACTAAAAAGCCAAATGTAGTTCCTAATGCTACTGCAATAGCAACTGCTGGTGAAAAGAACATGGCAATAAATAAAGGCACGTGACTGGCTAATGTAAAGGATGCCGGACCAATCACAATTTTTGGCATGACCATTGGTATCATAATCCCCAACCCAATTAATAATGCTGCAATGGTTAGATGTCGCACAGAATTATTTCTCATTTTTTCCTCCTTGAAAAACCTGACGTTTATTTTGATCTCGCACAATGTGTCAAGACACTTAAGTCTTCCTTATTTTAGAGGGAATCATTTTAGGTGTCAAGACATATATTCTATTTTTCAAGAAAAAGGAATGAAAAATTTCATCTCTATTACAATTACAGTCTAATAGGCCCTTTTTTTCCTTCACCTTTTAATTTTTAACAATAATCGTTTGCTTGTTATTCTGATAAAGAAGCTGAACGTACGCCTTTATCTCTCAAGCAACAAGACAAATTTTTGATAAACTACTCGGCAATTATCTTGAAATTTCAGCTTATTGCCCTAAAACGTTCGTTACGCCAGACATATAACCTACCGTAGAACCTTCTTATCCCTTGTGAAAATCATAAAATCGCCTTACCTAAAAAAACAGCTTTCCACCAATTTCGTAGAAAGCTGTCTGTGTTCTATTTTGTAATAGTCATCATGGCATTACTCAAAGCGGCAAATTCACTTAATGACAAGGTCTCACCCCGCCGTTTAGGATCAATGTCCGCTTGTGCCAAGCTTTTTGTCAGCCAAAGCTTAGTGGCATCATCTTTGCCATAAGCATGGAGTAAATTATTCCACAATGTTTTTCGCCGCAACTGAAAAGAGGCTTTAGTTAATTTAAAGAATTCTTTTTCATTTAATACGTTGACTGCAGGCTGGCTACGTCTGGTCAATTTTAAAATGGCAGAGTCAACATTCGGTTGGGGAACAAATACAGTTTTGGGAACGATAAAAGCTAATTTTGCTTCCATAAAATATTGGACTGCAATGGATAAAGAACCATATGCTTTGGTGCCAGGCTCTGCTGAAATTCGATCCGCAACTTCTTTTTGCATCATCACAACCATCTCAGCTACCGGTAAATCACTTTCTAAAAAGTGCATCATAATTGGAGTGGTGATGTAATAAGGTAAATTCGCTACAACTTTTAAAGGTAACGTATTATCCGTAAAATTTTCTGCTGTTAATGTCGTTAAATCGGCTTTCAAGACATCTTGATGAATGACCTTGACATTTTTATAGGCATGTAAAGTATCTGCTAAAACCGGAATTAAGCGATCGTCAATTTCAAATGCTAAAACTTCTTTGGCTGATTTGGCCAATTGTTCTGTCAAAGCCCCAATCCCAGGCCCAACTTCGATGACGTTTGTTGCCTCATCTATCTCAGCAGTTGCCACAATTTTACGTAAAACGTTTGGTTCCGTTAAAAAATTTTGACCTAAACTTTTTTTGAAAGTAAAGCCGTGTTTGTGTAAAATTTCTTTGGTTTTTGAGGGGGTTGCAATATCACGTGTGTCTTTCAAGGTCATCCTCCAGCTCTTTTTTGATTTCCTGCATCGCTGTGTCTAATTCGTCAGCGGTAATACGAAACATAGCCAACCGCTTAGTCAATTGCTTGCTATTTGTATAACCGATGCGCAACTTATCGCCTAATTTTTCCCGCAATAATTTGGCAGAAGCTCCCGCTATTAAACCATAATCCATTAAACTTTGTCTACTAATTAATGGAATTTCTGCTTGGTTGTCTACTGGGGCCACCACTTTTTTTAGTGCCTCCAAAATGGCATCATTACTCGCATGTTCTACCCCAAGACTACCGTATCTGCGCGTGGGCGTGGCTTCTTTGCGAGGTAAAAATGCGTGTTTTGCATCCGGAACTACTTCCATAATTTTTTTGCGGATTTTTTCTCCAGAAAAATCAGGATCGGTAAACACAATCACGCCCCGCGTTTCTTGGGCATGTTCAATTTGCGTCAAAATGGCGTCATTAATCGCCGACCCAATCGTTTCAATTGTGTCTGCCTGCACGACTTCTTGCAAGCGTCTGGTATCGTCTTTTCCCTCAACGACAATGATTTCATCAATTACCGGCTTTTTCATTGCGTAATTCCAAATAAGCGATGCGCATTTTCCCTAGTAAGTGTAGCGACTTCTTCAAACGGCATTTCCCGCAACTCCGCAATTTTTTCCACGACATAACGAGTATACCCCGGTTCATTACGTTTCCCCCGATAAGGCACAGGGGCTAAATAAGGTGCGTCGGTTTCAACTAATAGACGATCTAAGGGGACAAGCCTTGCTGCTTCTTGGACATCTAAAGCTTTCTTAAAAGTTACCACACCACTAAAAGAAATATGCATTCCCAAGTCTAAAAAGCGTTCTGCCCATTCACCACTGCCACTAAAGCTGTGCATGATGCCGCCAATGTCTTTAACTCCTTCATCTTTTAAAATCCGGTAGGTATCTTCAATTGCATCTCGGGTATGAATACTGATGGGTAAATGCATTTCTTTAGCAATAGCAATTTGACGGCGAAATACTTTTTCTTGCACATCTTTTGGATCTTCCATCCAATAATAATCCAAGCCGATTTCACCCAAAGCCACTACTTTTGGTGAAGTTAATTGTTCTTGAAGTTTATCCTCAATCTCTTTGTTATAGCTGCCCGCTTCGGTAGGATGCCAACCAATGATGCTAAAAATATTGGCATATTCTTGGCTTAATACCAAGCTTTTCTCAATTGTTGGGGTATCAAAACCCACTACCGCCATTTCTGTCACGCCAAGTTCTTGGGCGCGTTGTAATGTTTCAGGGATATCATCATTAAATTGTTCTGCGTTTAAATGTGTATGCGAATCAAAAATCACATGGTTCACTTCCTTAAGTATTTTGATCAAAAATCTTAGTAGCAAAAAATTAATTGGAATTTTTCTTTAATAATTTAGCGTTTAACAGATAAAAGAGAAAACGACATACTTTCTTTTACTAGGCGCCGTTTCATTAGTAACTTTAGCACAAAACTGTCTGGGTCTAAAGCAAAGCTACCGCAAAATAAGACTTTTACAAAAAAATTCGATTATCCTTTGGAAAAAACAAAAAATTGCATCACAAAATGTATGCACATTTTTCAAAAATCCGCCCTAAGGCTGATTAAAAAACAGCACTATTCTTTATAATTAAAGTAGCTTTTTTATTTGTAATTTTTTCTATATTATCGCTATTTAAAAAAGCGATAATGGACTACTATTACAAAAAATAGCTCCAGCTCTTTTTACAAAGAAAGATTCATCGTGAAGAGCGTCCAGAACGGAGGAACCAATTATCGAAAATTTTAACCATCGCTACCCTCAATTTGCGCATTATTTGCGCCAAAAATATCAGCAGTACACCAAAGAACAAACTTTAACTTGGGGACATTTTCTACTTTTAGCTTTATTTGGCCTCTTAATAAAGTTTAGTTTTACCGGTCAATTACTCTTAATTTTTGCCTTGATTGGTATCGCAGCCGTCATAAGAGGACCACTTATGATTTTGTATAGTGCGGTTTATCTTTTTTTAAGTGGATTATTCCCGCCACTCGGAATTATCTTATCGGCCATTTTATTCGTCTTGTCTTTACTGGAATTAAAACGTAATTGGCAGCTAAATCTGATGGCATTTTTCTTTTATGCCTTTCCCTTTGTAACTTCCTTACTTGTAAAGTTAACAACTCTTGATCCCTTTTGGTTAAAAAACGGCGGGTTGCTGCTTGGGCTAATCGGACTGCATTTCATTTTGCAAAAATTTTATCGTCAAGGTTTCACTAGTCTCTCCCTTTTGTGGTTTCTCATAACTACGCCTTACGAAATGTTGTTATTTATTATTCCGAAAAAGAACAACCGTTTGCGTCAAAATTCTTCAAAAAAACTTCGGAAAATAAAGTGATCATCAGCTTTTAATCATTTTAAACGTCCTCTGTCAAGATACGGAAGGCGTTTATTTTGTTTGTAATGAAAACGAAATATTTATCATCGAAATTTAGCAAAATCTTATCCCATGTTCGATTGCTTTTTACCCCATAATCTTATATTCTATACTAGTTGACAGAATTCCAAAGGAGGCCGTTTTGTGCAGTTGATTCTAGGTATAATCACCATCTTACTCGCACTCGCATTTTATGCATTTCTTATCGAACCTAGTAGGCTGAAACAACGGCATTACCTGATTCGCAAAAATAAACAGCGGGTGTTAGACATTTCTGACGCTTACGATATGTTTGCTCATGAAGGAGATGTCACCATCGCTCATATTAGCGATATGCATTTTTCGCGTTGGTTTAAACCTCGTAAGATGAATAAAATTATTCGTTCAGTGATGGAAATGCAGCCAGACATTATCGTTTTTACAGGCGATTTGATTGATGATTACAAACACTGGCCTAAAAAACAGACCGACCGTCTGATTGAAAAATTAAAACGTTTGAAAGCGCCTATGGGGAAAGTCGCAGTTTTGGGCAATCATGATTATAAACATGGTGGCCAATACTTTGTTAAAGAAGTATTAAAAGAAGCCGGCTTTACGACATTGGTAAATGAAGAAGTTTTTGGATCTGATGCGAAAATTTCGATGAATATTGTTGGAATTGATGATTTAAGCAGCGGCAAACCACATTACAATTTTGATTCTACGTTGGCAGAATGGCATATTTTATTAGCCCATCAGCCCGATCAAATTGAAGCAATCACTAATTTAGCACAATACGATTTGGTCTTATCCGGACACAGTCATGGTGGTCAAATACGGCTGCCTCATCTCTATATAAAAACTGAAGGTGCCAAACGTTATACAGAAAGTTTGTATTTACCAACTAAAAATACGATTTTGTCAGTGAATACTGGAATAGGGATGACCATGATTCCCGCGCGTTTTGGCGTGCCACCCGAAATCGTTTACTATCACCTTTCCAATAAACGCCAAATTTTTGAGAATTTTGACGGTAATTTCAATTTTGAAAAACAAATTACCGAGGAAAAAAATGAAGTCCCAACAGAAGAGATACAAAATGATTACAATACACCGGATCGAACGACAGTACCACTAACACCGATTAATCCGGAGAAAACATCTGATCCTGTAAAAAAAACAGAAGATAAAGTGAATAAAGTAATTGATATCAATTTATTCCGCCGACGCTATAAAAATAAAAAAATTATTTAATCTACTAAATTACTTACATTTACCTGAGTTAGATTTCAAAATCTAACTCAGGTTTTTTTATCCTTTCTCCTAGATTTGCCTACTCGAAAAAACAGTAAAGCTACTCTGGCTTTTCTGGCATCTACTTTATAGCTTGCGCCCATACAGGATTTCACACAAAAAGTTATAACCATCAAAAGAGGTTTACCTTTATAAAATAGGATAATCGAAAGGAAATAAAAACAGCTGTCAAAAATCTGACAGCTAATCCTTTTATTTCGCGTATTTTTCTTGGTACAGATTTACGAAATCTTCTGCTAATTCTCGTAACAATATTGTTGTCATCAGGTGATCTTGGCCGTGAATAAAGATGAATCCTAATTCCACATCTTCTCCACCCGCTTCTTTTGCTAACACTTCAGTTTGTGCATTGTGTGCCTGCTTCAAGCTAGTATCAGCATCGGCTAATAATGTTTCGACATTTTGAAATTCACCATTGCGAACTTCTCGGATAAGTTTTAAAAGGGAACTCCGGGCATCTCCTGCATACGCTACAATTTGAAACCCTAACATATTCATTTCTTCTTTATTCATTGTGATCCTCCTCAAATAAAAAATCTATGCTAATCATACCACGCAGGCAAATAAATAACACACCACCTCAATATTTCTAATCAACTTCCTAATTTTTTCAAATGATTCTCGTTACCTTTTCTACCTTTACAATAGCAGGTCAACAAGATAATAAAAAAACTCCCTCTAAAAAGAGGAAGTTAAATCGTTACTGTAAGCCAACTGCAATGGCTGCAATGATGAAGATTGAACCTAAAATAAAGAAGAAGCCCTGCATCTTAATTTGGAACTTCGCCCATTTTGCCCACTCGATATGTGCTACACCTAAAACCCCGATTAAGCTTGCTGAAACCGGTGTAAAGGCATCGACGAATCCAGCCCCTAATTGGTAAGCCAAAACTGCTACTTGACGTGAAACGCCCACAAGATCGGCAAGAGGAGCCATAATCGGCATTGTTAACGCAGCTTGTCCAGAATTTGAAGTAACGACTAAGTTGAATAGACTTTGGAAAATATACATTGCCCACGCACCAACCATTGCCGGTACACCACTTAATAATCCACCAACACTATGGAGCATAGTATTTAAAGCAGATGGCATATTGGCATCTGAACCACCTAGAACAAGTAAAATTCCTTTTGCCATCCCAACTACAATCGCCGTGCCAGCTAAATCAGCTGCACCGCCTTGGAAACTTTTGGCAATATCATTCCACCCCATATCGTCTAGTTTGAACAGTACCGCAATAACGCCGGCTGCTAAGCCCATTACAAAGAATTGAGAAGCAATTTCTGGAATGTAATAGCCTTTTTGGGTTACTCCCCAAATAATCCAGATTAAAACTGCTAACATTTCAATTAAGATCAATTTATGACCAAGTAAGAAAGGTTTCTTTTCATCGGTAGTTTTTTGAATTTGATCTCTAAAGTGTGCATCTGATTCGTAAACTTCTGATTTCATTGGGTTCTTACGGATACGTTCTGCGTAAATGGATAAGTATAAAGCAGAAAGTGCCGTAATCACAAACCACATCACCAAACGGAAGGTTGCACCTGATAAGACTGGAATCCCCGCAATCCCTTGGGCCACCGCAACACTAAATGGACTCATCCACGATGCCGCATTCCCTACCTGAGAAGCAACGTAAGTAACCGTAACTGCGACAATGGAGTCATATCCCAGCGCTATTACAAAAGGCACCATGACCATTGAAAATGGAATAACTTCTTCGGCCATCCCAAAAGTAGCACCACCAAATGAAAAAGCAAAGAATAATAGCGGAATCGCTAAACGCTCTAAACCACGAGTTTTAGAAATAAAAGCAAAAATCCCCGCGTCAATTGCGCCTGTACGCATGATAATTCCAAAAGCGCCACCAACGACTAGGATTAATGCGACAATCCCGACTGCGGAGCCATATTTATCCCCGGAAACTAAACCTTCAAAAACAAAGTTTAAAAAGCCAAAGCCATTAAAATCATCTGTACCCCAAATTTTGGCCGTCTTGTGTAATTTCTCTGACTTATCATAAATTTTATCACCATATAATTTATACAGTGTATCATCCGTCAGATTAATGCCATCGAGTGTTTCTTGAGAAAGCTTATTTTCACCTTCTTTTAAGACTCCTTGGACATCTTCTTTGTTAACATCTAATTCATCAAGCTCTTTTTGATCTTGCGCCAAATTTTCAAGCTTATCAAAGACAAACTCTTTATTTAGCGGATAATCATAACGGAAGGTATCTTGTTCTAAGACCGTCCGTGTTGCCACTTCACCATTGGCATCTTTGTACTCAACTTCTGTAGTGGAAAATTTTCCGGCTGGTACAATAAAGGTCAATAGCCACGCCGCAATAACAACCATAAAAATAATGACATAAGTGTGAGGCGTTCGCATTTTTGTTAAATCACGTTTCTTACTGTTCTTCATATCTCTATCCTCTCTTTATACGATAACAATATTATAAGTTATTCTAGTCAAAAATCATACGTTTCTTTTGTAATTTTTTTTAGATAATTGAAATAAGCATTAAAGTTGCTTTTACATCAATACCTTGATAGACCGCCATTTTAAATGTTTTTAATTTCTGAAAATTCAAATTATTACCGCTGTCATTTCTTTTTTAGCGTGTTTGACAAATACTAAAAACGTTCTTTTAATCCGCTTTTTTATCCTAATAAAATAATAACATAAATTTAAACAAGCATGAATACACCATTTTTAGGCAAAAGAATAACCTTAGATAAAAATCACATTTTATCTAAAGTTATTTTATTTCTATCAAAAAATCTTTTTATTACTTATAAATCTTAACAAATTACTTACGCATGTTCGGCGATGTAGCGCACCAGTTCCTCTGTTTTTTCCCAACCAAGACAAGGATCCGTAATAGATTTTCCAAAAACAGTGCCGTCGGGTTCTTGACGTCCATCTTCAATAAAACTTTCAATCATAAAGCCACGCACCATTTTTTTGATTTTTTCGTTGTAATTACGGTTTTCCAAAGTTTCTTTGACAATTCGAACTTGTTCTAAATATTTTTTACCAGAATTATCGTGGTTTGTATCAACCACAACAAATGGATTTTTAAAATTCCCCTCTTCATAACGCGAAGTAACTTCCAGTAAATCTTCGTAATGATAGTTGGGAATATTTTTGCCTACTTCATTTAATCCACCTCGTAACACCACATGCGCTAATGGATTAGAAGAAGATTCGACTTCGGCACCGTTATAGATGAACTCTTGTTTTTGCTGTGCGGCATATAAAGAATTAAATAAAACTGTTAAGTTACCACTGGTCGGATTTTTCATACCGGTAGGCTGATCAATACCACTGGCAACAAAACGATGTTGCTGATCTTCTACTGAACGAGCCCCTACGGCAATGTAGCTTACCAAATCTTCGACAAATTCCAGATTTTCAGGATAGAGCATTTCATCAGCAGTCGTTAAACCCGTTTCCGTTAAAACCCGTTTGTGTAATTTACGTACTGATACGATACCACGAACTAAGTTACTTTCACCGTTCGGATTTTGCTGATGCAATAATCCCTTGTAACCATCCCCATTGGTGCGGGGCTTATTGGTATAAATACGAGGCACCATGAAAACTTTGTCTCCCACTTCTGCTTGAAGTTTTGCCAAACGACGAGCATATTCCATCACTGCTTCTTCTTCATGGGCAGAACAAGGGCCAATGATCAATAAAATACGTTCATCTTCACCAGTAATAATTTTTTCCAATTCCAAATCGCGTGCTTTTTTCTGTGCAGCTTCAGCTTCAGATAATTTGGCCAAAGATTTAACGGATTCTGCATTAATTTTTTTACTAATTGCTTTAAACATCTTCATCTACCCCTTTTAATTTTTATTTTCGCAATAAAAGAAAAAGACCCTGTCCTTTCCTCAGAAAGGACGGGGTCTGAAATAGACTCGTGTTACCACCTTTTTTTATAGTCTGCTCGCGCAAAACTACCTCATCAGGTACAAAAAATACTTATACCCTGGCCCATTTAACGAAGGCACACCATCCGTCGCAGCCTACTTTTTTCGGTGCGAAGTTCAAAGAGGAATTCAGTAAAAATAATCTCGCGCCTCTCAGTTACCGGCAACTTCCTGTCATCTTATTTTTACTTACTATTTCTTATCATCACTTTTAATTATTGCACTTATTGTATCCAGCTTACTTTACATTGTCAAGAAAATTCTAACAATTACTGATACCTTTTACTATCCAAGTATGAGGTTATCAAAGCAATCTTTCATTTAATCTCCTGGACCTTAAAAATACTCTGCTCTTATTAGGGGCTACTTTTAATGCCACCAACTTCTTTTAATCGTTCCCACAGGGCCTTTTTTAATACCTGACTTTCCCCTAAAGAAGGTAAAATAGTATCTTGTTGTCCTCGCAATGTACCAATTTCACTGGTGATTTTTCTTGCTAAAGTAGTATCTATTAAAAGTGGTTGAACAAGTAGTGGGGATTTTAGTTGAGCTATAACTGAGTGATAAGAAAAATTACCAGAGACACTCGCAAAATAGACTTTACGACCCGAAATAATGGTTAATTTTTGGGCCAAATCTTTTAATTCGTCATAAATAGCAGCGTCATTCAAATTAGCCTGGGCGATTAATAAAACAGCTTGCGGTAAAAGATTTGCTTGCTGCGCTAATTGTGCAGCTAAAAAATGTAAAATGGCATGCGTGCTACCCAGAGGCTTCAAAAAAGTTGGCGTAACAGTTGTTCTTTGCGCTAAAATTGCACTTATCCGCTTGGGCAAAGTTTCACGAATCTGCGTTGATGAAAACAACGAAACCGGTAAGAAAATAATTTCATGACACCCTTTTGCAATCAGCTCTAAAATATCTTCTTCAAGTCTATTTTCTTCTTTAAAAAAACAAATCTTAAACGGGACAGAAAGCTGTTCCGCTACTTCATTGGCTACATGCTGAAGATTTGGCTTTAATTGTTCCTTACTTATTATAAATAAGATACCTTTTGTTTTCATCGAAACACCTTCTTTCATTTACAAATTCGCAATAAAATCTTTTTGAAGAATATAGTATTTGTTTTTTGTCCAGCCGATGCCTTCAGCAAGACTTTTAGTAAAGAAGCTAACTCTTCTTTCATTTTACTCACGAATCACAAGAAAGAAAACCAAACTGTTTATGTTAAGGTTGTTTCCCCACTTTTTACTGTGATACAAAAGACCACGAACTATGAACAAATTAGCATAAAAAAATGTAGAAAAAAACATTTCTGTCTTTTCTACATTTAGGAGATAGCATATTACATTGCTTTTTCAATTTCTTCATGTTGCTGGATGATTCCATATAACTTTTTAGCCTCAAGTTGTACATCTGCTAAAGCTTTGGCGTTTTCTTTAGTTGCGATAGGAGTAATAATGCTAGCTGCTTCTTCATAATTTCCTAACGTAAGCAATTCTTTAGCCTTATCCAAATCCTTTTGCAACAATTCACCTTGCTTAGTGATGATCATCTCGAACTCTAAAGCTAAAGTATCACGTTGCTCGCAAATTTCTGTCAGATGTTGCGCGCCATCATCCGCCTTATTTAAACTTTCAAGTTCAGTTTCTGCTTTAACAAGATTATTTTGCTGTAATGCCATCTTTAGTTCTGTTAAATTATTTTGCCATTCCTTTTTCTCATCATTCAACTTTGTAACTTCTTCTTGCCAAGTACGTGCGTGTGCTTTTAACTCAGCTGAACCTTGAGGAATCTTCAAAATTTTCTTAACCTGTTGGTTTATAAACGCCAAATCCATGTCACTGTCCTCACTAAGGACCATTGCCGGTTCTAACTGTTGCTTGTAGGCCAATGCTTCTTTTGAACCTTTTTTCAGGAATAATGCCCGTTCCACATGAATAGCAGCATTTCGGTAATCTTTTTTTACAATCGCTTCTTCCGCCTGCTCTAATGAATGATGGTAAAGTTGTTGATTTTGATATAAAAAATAGCCACAAGCCCCGCTTGCTAAAATTAGTAATGTGCCCATTATCCAAAATATCCGCTTCACTTGCCACACCTTCCTTTCGCAACCTCATTTTTTTCTAATCTAATTGTAACCATTATGAAAGATTATGACAAGAAAAGTGGTAACCAATTACTTATTTCCAAACTCCAAAGCTCATAGTATATAGAAATATTTTTTAAGTAATTTGAAAATTTTATTACAAGTACCAAGAAGGATATTATCGAAGAGTTGCTTGTTACTCAATTTTTAAGAGTACAAAAACATAAGCCCTCACGACATTATCAATATTCGTGTTTTACCGTTACTCAATTTTTAAGAGTACAAAAACGGATAAAATCGGATTGAGATACCATATCAAGTTTTACCGTTACTCAATTTTTAAGAGTACAAAAACAGGCACCCGGTCATGTTGGATTGTGAAAGAGTTTTACCGTTACTCAATTTTTAAGAGTACAAAAACTCACAGGGTTTAAAAACGAAGATATCCAAGGTTTTACCGTTACTCAATTTTTAAGAGTACAAAAACGAGGCTTTAAAACAAGCCGCAACGGTATTAGTTTTACCGTTACTCAATTTTTAAGAGTACAAAAACCGGAAGTAGAGCGTGATCTTAAAATAGAACGTTTTACCGTTACTCAATTTTTAAGAGTACAAAAACCAGCGCGTGCTGCCGGAATATGCGGATATCGTTTTACCGTTACTCAATTTTTAAGAGTACAAAAACTACAGTCGGAGATGCCAAAAATTATCGCAAGTTTTACCGTTACTCAATTTTTAAGAGTACAAAAACTCCTTCGGTTTCTGGATCATCTCCCGTCGGGTTTTACCGTTACTCAATTTTTAAGAGTACAAAAACTTCCGTCATTCGCAATTTGCATTGCTAAAAGTTTTACCGTTACTCAATTTTTAAGAGTACAAAAACCACTATCATAATAACATTTAACTTGTTGCAGTTTTACCGTTACTCAATTTTTAAGAGTACAAAAACAAATTGCCGTCCTGCAAAGAGGATTCCTCCGTTTTACCGTTACTCAATTTTTAAGAGTACAAAAACGTTCTTCGTATTTAGTAACTCCCAATCTTTGTTTTACCGTTACTCAATTTTTAAGAGTACAAAAACCTGGTTCACCAGGAATACCATCTGCACCCTGTTTTACCGTTACTCAATTTTTAAGAGTACAAAAACGCGCCACTTCTGGCGGTTTGTTTGGAATCAGTTTTACCGTTACTCAATTTTTAAGAGTACAAAAACTTACCAGCTCTAAATCCCACATCCACTCTAGTTTTACCGTTACTCAATTTTTAAGAGTACAAAAACTAAGGGATTATATTATATTTACATATTAGAGTTTTACCGTTACTCAATTTTTAAGAGTACAAAAACTGATGTCTGCATTTAGATCCGTCTCTCGATGTTTTACCGTTACTCAATTTTTAAGAGTACAAAAACAGCAAAAGGTTCAGTTGGCAGAGTTATTTAGTTTTACCGTTACTCAATTTTTAAGAGTACAAAAACGAAAGTGTGGAAGAAAAAAGCAACAGGAAAGTTTTACCGTTACTCAATTTTTAAGAGTACAAAAACCAATAGCTTTATATATATTATCAAAAATTTGTTTTACCGTTACTCAATTTTTAAGAGTACAAAAACCATCGATAATAATCTGGAGTTGAGACTGCAGTTTTACCGTTACTCAATTTTTAAGAGTACAAAAACACTCGAGCAATGCTTTTCTTAAAGCTTCTTGTTTTACCGTTACTCAATTTTTAAGAGTACAAAAACTTGCTTATAGATTAACCGACAAAATCCTGTGTTTTACCGTTACTCAATTTTTAAGAGTACAAAAACCTGTGTCACTGATACTCAAAACTACAGTATGTTTTACCGTTACTCAATTTTTAAGAGTACAAAAACGAATTTCCAATGAGCTATGAAGAAAATACAGTTTTACCGTTACTCAATTTTTAAGAGTACAAAAACTTGGCGATTTAGTAGAACATTTGACAATGCGTTTTACCGTTACTCAATTTTTAAGAGTACAAAAACGAACAAATGAAGATCAATGTACTGCTACTCGTTTTACCGTTACTCAATTTTTAAGAGTACAAAAACAGACAGACGGACAGTCTACGAAGATTAGCGGTTTTACCGTTACTCAATTTTTAAGAGTACAAAAACTAAAAAATCTTCAATGGATTTATGCGCAGCGTTTTACCGTTACTCAATTTTTAAGAGTACAAAAACCCCACGTTTTGATAAAAAGAGGATTGCTTAGGTTTTACCGTTACTCAATTTTTAAGAGTACAAAAACTACAACAGTTTTAGTAGCTGTTGAAGGCTCGTTTTACCGTTACTCAATTTTTAAGAGTACAAAAACATGGACTGTAACTCATTTGACTGCCGACATGTTTTACCGTTACTCAATTTTTAAGAGTACAAAAACTGGTACAATCCTTTAAATTTCCAATCAAATGTTTTACCGTTACTCAATTTTTAAGAGTACAAAAACATGGTCGATGAGCCGAGCTCTGGTTTTGTCGTTTTACCGTTACTCAATTTTTAAGAGTACAAAAACCTTCTTTGCCGGCAAATCGTTCCCAGTTGGGTTTTACCGTTACTCAATTTTTAAGAGTACAAAAACGTATAGGTTTTCCAAGTTTTTGAACCTTGGGTTTTACCGTTACTCAATTTTTAAGAGTACAAAAACTAAAATGCCTTGTCCGTACAGTTTAGTAGCGTTTTACCGTTACTCAATTTTTAAGAGTACAAAAACGCGTATATATTACGTCTCAGGTATTACCAAGTTTTACCGTTACTCAATTTTTAAGAGTACAAAAACAAAAAGAAAGCGCTTTAAATGCGTATAAAAGTTTTACCGTTACTCAATTTTTAAGAGTACAAAAACATCACCTCTGATTATATTTTACCGTATCTTGTTTTACCGTTACTCAATTTTTAAGAGTACAAAAACTTCGGACGGATATCGACACACTTGAAATTAGTTTTACCGTTACTCAATTTTTAAGAGTACAAAAACATTCCCATTGCTGACAAAGGGTAGTATAAGGTTTTACCGTTACTCAATTTTTAAGAGTACAAAAACTTCTGCTTCCGCTTCTTCTTTAGCAATCGCGTTTTACCGTTACTCAATTTTTAAGAGTACAAAAACCTCAAATGGACGTCTCCATTCAAAAGTTATTGGTTTTTGGTCAATTATTAAGAAAATTACGCTCTAAGTCATTCAATTTTTCATTATTTTGACATTTACGATTTAAAGTATCAATCCCTAATAACTCCTCTAACACTTTTAATAATACCATGTCCTTTTCTTTTAAGTAAGGATTCTTAACCGAGCCAATATATGGAAAAATTCTAAACAAACTAGCAATAAAAATTTCATCTTTCAACGTAAATTCGCAAGGATAATGACGCGCAAAGGATTCTTTCAATATTTCAAATTCTGGTAATTGTTGATATCCTTGAAATAATAATACAGTTTCAGAAATATTGCGCTGGTTGAATTCTAAATCTAAATAATCTTCACTTAAAACAAATACAGACAATAATCCCGTTTCATCATTAATGGTTGAGAGTTGGCACAATAGATTTTGAAAAGCTTCACGTCCCATAAAGGCGTTTGGATTATTAATCCATAACCATGTCATTTTTTGTGATTTTTTAATATGTGTAGCTAGTAATGCACAATAATCTCCTATTAATTGGTCAATATCCAACATTTCAAGTGGATAAGCTACATCTTCTTCAAAAAATCCCAGTTCTAAAAATATCTTCACCATATCTGCATAAGTTACACTTCTTAAAGCTGGAACAATATGGTTAAAATCTTCTGTCATATAATTTTGTAAGATGGCCTCTAAGCTCAAGAATTCATTGTTAAGCTGCTCCAACTGTCGCTGTATTGTAAAATTTGATTCAGCCTCGCTAAGATAATGAGACATTAATGTATCTTTTTTTATACGACAGTTTTCTAATAAACTTTCTCGACAGTCTAAAAAGAACAAAGATAAGTCTTTTGCTTTAACTTGTTTATCGTTACAAATAATTACAATTCCGTCATCACCATACACATTTTCTTCTAAGTCAGACAAAGACTTACCTGAGCTAAACCGTTTCAAGCCTCGATAAAGCTTCCATTTAATTTCATGATTTGAACCTAGAAAATATGTAATATGTTCTGCATTAAATGTTAAATATTTTTTATATTCGTATTCCAGTTTCACCTCCACTAAATCACCACCATCTTATTGTTGCCAATTACTTCTTCTTGATGACTTCGCTGTCCAACTAATAATTCCATTTCTTCAAACTGCTTTTCGCTAACATAAAGTAATCGAATTTCGCCAACTGGAGGAACCATACGTTTTAAAATAGTTTCAAATTTTTTTCCCGCTGATCGATTTGGAACTGCACGATAATAAATTGAATACTGTAACATTACAAAGCCATTGGACAATAGTTCTTTACGAAACATTCTATATTGCCGTTGCTCTTTTTTTGTTTCCATCGGCAAGTCAAACATACATAAAATCCTCATCTGCTGGTACCTCATCTTCCCACCTCAATAAAGTCACTCAATGCTATGTTATGAATAGCATTTTCGTTACACTCGTTCATGGCTTTAACAAAACTATTCACGTATTTTAGCATTACTTGGTCAACTGTACTTTTTGTTGATTTATATTGCATTGGTTGATGTAAAAATTCAATAATTTTTAATCTTGATTGATAAGATAAATAGTTAAATTGTGACAAGATTTCTTTATCAATCCAGTAATCCATAAGTGGCCTAAAAGGTTCCATTAAATCATCAACTAGATTAAAAGAATTATATTCATTGCAATGAAATACTCCCAACATTGTCATGAGACCTTGTCCTACAGTTAATCTTGCAATTGCAGCTCGAATAACGGCATAGCCATAATTCATTGCAATATTAGCTAAATCATCAGTATCCCTTGTAAATTCCATCCCATATAACGAATTAAAATAAACTTTTGCAACGTGCCCTTCACGATTTGTTTCATCTCCTGGTTTTAACTGTTGGTACAATCCAATCATTATATCTAAACGGTTATCATCTATTCCCTTATATTTTGCAAATTGAATTTGATTTGAAATTTTTTGTCCGACGATATTCTGCCACATAAGTTGTTTAATCGCATCATCCCAAGTTAACTGTTCCTGTGATCTCTTGCCGCATCGATGATAGTTTCCATAATTCAAAAATAGCCCCGTTGGCAGATACTTATTATCACAAACGATCAACGCAATATTATATTTGCTAAACCGTGCAAGTAAATTTGTTGTAATAGTGGAGTTACTTTCAATAATCACCATACTAATATCGGCTAATGGAATATGATATTTTTGTCCTTTTTTCAGAATTTCAAGATTATCTAACTTCAAATTCAAGCTGTCACTTTCTTTAATATGTACAATCCGCCACGTCATATTTGTACCTCCAAAAAGTAATAAAAAAACCCACTCTGAAAACAGAGTGGGAAATTCGGCATAAAGCCTTATTTTTGTAGATTCTTAAAAATTGAATAACGGTAGCAAGCCGTCGCTTGCATAATTATCTTACCAAGATAGCGATTACATGTCAAGAATATCACTTGGTTCTTTCTCTCCGTTTTCAATATAAGTATTTCCCAACTCATCGGTATTTAGTTTTAAAATTTTTACATTTGGTATAGAGAATTTTTTCTGACACCGTGCAGAATTATTAACTTTTCCATATGGCCCTACGTCTTCGTTAGACTGAAATAGACTTTTTGTAACAGGTTTAAATTCTACATACCCTCTTTTTTGAGGCATAGTACGTGAGCCAAATAATAGTTCTATTTCTTTTCCATCCTCACCTATCGCACGAATCCTACTATTGCGATATAGCGAATACTGAAACTTAGATTCTTCAGATACCCTCTCCTCCTGCTTTATCTCTTCATAGCGTACTTTCGAAACTCCGTATTTTCCATTTTTACCAAATTTTAAATCTGAATATTTTAATCCCATAATCTCGTATTCTTGATTTTCTTCGTTAAAATATACATCTGTACGCCACGGTTTCAGAGATTGTAAAACAACCTTTTTATTTTTAGCATTGTTAGGCGTAACATCTATTGATGAACCTAATTTTGAATCATAGTATTTTAGTGATTTAACAGCAGGTCCATTATTTTTTTTCGCAAATTTAGTTACAAAACCATTGTCTTTGCGATAGAGTTCAAAGGGACTTATTTTTTGAACGTCTACTTTTCCATTATCTTGCACAACTTCGATTGATTCGGGATACTCCGCTACAATTTTTTCTAATTTTTCAAAAGTTTTAGGATCAATTCGCGCCATTAAAAATTTGGTTTTATCTTTATTGTAAATTTTTTTAAAGCTAACATACCCCTCTAGACTATATATATCTTTAATTGTTCCCAATACATAATCTGTTTCTTCTTTATCTTTCCCAACTTTTGCTTTACGGGTCGTATAAATTGTCGCATCACTTACTTTTCGATTCTTCTTTTTATCAACTTGATGTCTAAATTTGATATTTTTTTTTACTTTTGGTATCTGTTCTAAAAATTTTGCATAAGGTAATTCATATACATCGGCCTCATAATCGTGATCTGTAATAATTTCTCCTGTTTTAATATCAATTACATTTTCTCCAACTTTATTTGGAATAATTGAAGCGCCTTTTTCCCACAAATTTAACATTGGAGATACCGCAATGACAGCAGCATCGATGGCATGATGATGATGTGTATCTCTCGATTTATTGATATTCCATTTTTCGCGTAGTTTACTCGTAAATTTTCCTCTTATGACAGTAACTTTAGTGTCTAATTGCTTGGCTTTCACAAATTGTTGCAATTCATTTAAAACTACTCTAGAAGCATAGCGCGTATCTACTAAGTTACGTTCAATAAATCGTTTACGTACCTCCAAGTCGTTAAGGTTTTCTGTGAAAAGCAAATTACGTTTTTTGGCACTTGAAATTCGGTTATTGTTTTTCAACATGGCACCCATTGCTTGAAAACCTTGCCCATGACCAGTATTAAAAAAGGCATATGGTGTTTGTTTATCTTTTTGTCGATTCATTTCCGCAAGACACAAGACTTTATTATTCATACCATCATCAAAAGAAACGGATAATGGGATCACGTGATCTATATCAGTAAAGTGATCATCACGAAAGACTCTTTCAGCTGGCATTGCTTTCCCAGAGTACAAACATCGTCCCATTTGCTGATACCAAAGACGTACTTTACTTCGAAACTTTTTCGATTGACGATATTTTGCAATCACTTCAGCTTCACTTTTACCAGATTCCATGATGAAATTTTTAAGTGCTGCATCTTTTTCTTTTTCGTTGTCTTTTTGAAATTTCACATAATCACGTCGCGCTTTGTCTTCATCATCTTCTCTTGGCATTTCAATTACAACATACGCAATATTAGGATATTTTTTTAGTAATGTATTGAAAAGTTTCATGGTTTGACGCGTAGATTTCCGTACAACTGGATTGTATAGATTTTCCAATAGTGCTTCACTGTCAATTTTATTCTTTCCAACATAGTTACGCTGATCTTTTTTCATTAAGCCCATCTCAGTTAAGATAGTCATCTGTTCTTTGTTAGTTTCCAGTAACTCTGGTATTAGAATTTTCATTGTCTTGTAGGAAAAGCGATGCCATTTTTGATTAGTACTTAATGTAAAAGCATTTTTATTTTCAATAATCAAATTAATTAACTGTTGATCTAAAATTGTGTATTTATTTGCTAAATTATCCGTTAAAATACGACGAATCTCGCCATTTTCTGTATTTAAACTTAATGCATCACCAAGATCATCTAGCAATTGTTCTGGCCACTCATTTATTTCATATCCTAATTCAAGAAACACTTTTCTAATTTTGTGATAGACAGCCATTTATGAATTTCTGGTTTTCCATCCCGATTAATGCGATAGCGACTGATTTGTTCAACCGTTACGCCAGCTGTTTTGGCAATCAACTTCATCATATTGACATTTTTTTCAGTTGTTTTTAGTTCTGTGATAATTTTTTCTTTTTGTTGTTTAGTTAATTTTCCGGTCTCGGTATCATCAATTGCCAAGTTATTTAAATCATTTAGAAGATTATAGATTTGTGCCGTATAGGAATTTCCCGCCGCTCGAAATTCATCTGGAAATATCTTATCTTTCCCAATCAAAATCGAAAATAGATTCTGGAGCGTTGTACCATCTGTTCGGTAAATGCCATAATCTGTTCGCGATTTTTTTGAACCCGGTCCAATAAAGTAGTCTCGTTTACGACTGATAAAACCCGTAACTTGATTAATAAACGCCTCATCAATCTCTGGATAAAATTCTTGCTGAACAGCCAATATTTGTTGCGCCTCATCCACGTAAGCATGGTTTGGAAAGACGTTTAGTAACACATCATTTTCGTCAATTGCGATTTGACCTCTAACCTTATGAAATTTTTTTAAACGCTGGAATTGAATTTCTGCTGGCGTTTTTTCTTTCAACAATTTCTGATTCTTTTTCACCCCTTCTTTATAACTGCCAGTGGTTCCTTCTTCTTCAATATCACCCAAGTCATAACTGACACCGCGACGTTTTACGATATGAAGTAAAGCTAATGCAATTTCTTCTTTTGATAATTTTTCCGTTAAACCTTTTACACGAATTTCATAAGGGTTTTCATTTAGCAATTCTCCATTGTATGTAAAACTTTGTTCTTTTAAATATTTTTTCAAATCGCTGATTCTATTTTTTCGACGACGCAGCAGTCTGCGACTTTGCCTAAAATTCCGTCGTTCTTCATTTTTTGCTGCTGAAGCACCTGAAAAAAGACTAACGCCACTTTCTAAAATTCGTCCTGATTTAGTAGCGACAACACTCCATCCGACACTTGAAATTCCAATATCAAATCCTATATTTACTTCTGTCCTATCCAATTTTTAGTCCTCCTCAACAATTTGTTAACGCTTACTTAATTTTATCAGATTATCCTTCAATTTTCATTTTAAACCACTACTTTGTTATATTTATCTTCTTTACTACCCTATCATTTCACTCAAATTCAAATTCATGATAAGTTTAAAAAAAGAACATTTTAAGGAGGATGAATGATGACTGTACCAAATTTTGTTTTAAATGACGGGAATTATATCCCTGCTCTTGGTTTTGGAACTTATAAAATTCGTGGCGATCATGGGATGCAACAAATTTTAAGTGCTATTCACGATGGCTATCGTGCCCTTGATACTTCGACAAACTACGATAATGAAGGAATTGTAGGTGAGGCAGTGCGCCGTTCTGGCATTCCCCGTGCAGAATTTTTTATCACTTCAAAATTACCGGGAAAATACCATCACTACGACGATGCACTGTTGTCTATTCAAGAATCTTTACGGCGGATGGGGTTAGCGTATTTTGATCTTTTCTTAATTCACTGGCCATTGCCAAAACGTGGTCTTTATTCTGAAGCTTGGCAAGCGTTGGTAGCCGCTCAAAAATTGGGACTTATCCGTTCAATTGGTGTTTCAAATTTTGAACCCGAACATTTAGATAAAATCATCAGTGATACAGGTGTCACCCCTGCCGTTAATCAAATTGAATTACATCCTTATTGGACACAAGAAAAAATGGTAACAGAAAATAAAAAACGCGGTATTACAACAGAGGCTTGGAGCCCTTTGGGTCGCGCCAGCGCATCATTAAAAGAACCTTTGATTCAAGATTTAGCAAAAAAATACCATAAAAATGCTGGTCAAATTATTTTACGTTGGCACCATGAACGTGGGATTGTTCCTATTCCTAAAGCAAGTTCACTAACGCATCAACGTTTAAACTTGGATATTTTTGATTTTGCTTTAATGCCAAATGAAATTGAGGCGATTACGGCACTAAATAAAGCCGATGGCCGCATTAACGATCAAGATCCTAACGAATACGAAGAATTTGAATAAAAAGACACCTGCTTGTTACCTCGGTTTACTCCAAACCAAGTTAACTTGCAGGTGTTTTTTTATTGCACTAATCCTAATTTCTGACAGGCCAGCCAAATACCGTCTTCTCCAACTTTATCGGTGACAAATTTTGCTTTTTCTTTTAAAGCATCACAGGCATTTCCCATTGCAATTGGGTATCCAACTGCATCAAACATTGCCAAATCATTTTCTTCATCCCCGAAGGCCAACGCTTCTTCTGGTTTAATGTTTAATTTTTCCAGTATTTCATGAACTCCAGTTGCTTTTGATACGTGGGATAAATGTACGTCCATTACCACTGGTGCAACTTTTTCTGCAACTAGTAATTCACTTTCTAATTGAATATTTTTACGATCTTCTAGACGAACAATTAATTGGATGACATCTGGTGGTAAACTTTTGATATCTGCGACATACTCGATATATTTTGCAGCAGCATCTTCTGTCGCCACTTTTTTACTGGTCGCCAAAAAGCGCTCTGGCGTTTCAATAATATAGCGAATTTGTTGGCGGTCAAATTCCAGCATCGTTTCTTTTAAGAGCGAATGTGCAATTGGATGACAGGCCACTTCTTTTCCTTTGTACAAAACTTGTGTGCCGTTGGAGGCAACTAAACTTTCAATACCTAATTTAGAGGCAAATTCTCGCAACATTAAATGATTGCGCCCTGAAGCAATCACCGGTTCAATCCCATTTTGTTTTAGTTGACGCAATGCTTCTTTAGCAGATAAAGGAATTCTTTCCAAAATGCTTAAATCATGGGGTAATGTATTATCTGCTAATGTACCATCAATATCAAAAAATGCAATTTTAAATTGTGTCATCTCGTCCCTCTTTTCATTTTTGTCTTCTCTTAATTTTAGCAGTTCATAAAAGAGATTACACTGCCAAATAAGATAGATTGAAGAGCAGCAATACTACTCTTCAATCTATCTTATTGTTTCGCAGAACCATTACCATGCCCTGGAGTATAATTTGCGGCTTGCGCTACCGTAATTAAACTAAAGTTATCTGGATTTTTTACTTGACCATAAGTTTTACCACTTTCTACCTTTAAAAATTTATATCCACTGGGCGCTTGGTGCCACCCGCCAGATGTTGGAATAGCCGTAGGGGTGTCATTATTTGAAGGGGTGTTCACAACTGTTTGCGCCTGTGCTTCTTTTTGGCGTTCTGCTTTTTCTTGTGCTTCTTTTACCGCCTTAAGTTCGGCTGCTTTTTTTCGAGCAGCGGCTTCTGCTGCAAGCTGTTTTGCTTTTGCCTGACGTTCATTACTTACTTTAAAGGAGCTATCGTAATTGGTTTTCAGGGTAGTATAGCTGTTACTTAAGTCACCAGGTCGATAGTTTTTTAAGCTTAAGGAATCACTTAGTGCAGTTCTAATTTGATTGAGTTCTGTTTTCTCGTCAGAATTCAAATCTCCTTTGGCTAATAATTCATTTGTTGCTTTAATCAATTCCCGCGCAATTTTTTCATTTTCTTTAAAATCTTGTTCCGTAGCAGTGGCACGACTTTGTAAAGTTGTCACGATATTTTGGGAATTGTCACGATGGCTTTTTAAGACATGCAAATCGTTGGCGTCTTTAAAATATTTTTCATTTTCCTTTTGTAATGTAGCCAATTCTGTCTTATCTGTTTTGGTTAAGAATTTATGATTTTGCAACGTTTTGACTGTCTTATTATCTTCTTTTAAGTTAGCTACAAAATCTAGCATTTCTGCTTGATTCTCTTTCATTTCTGCTGCTAATTTTTCTGTCTTGGTCGCTAACGTTCGGACAGGTTCCACCTTTTGCGGTGAACTAATTTCAGTTAATTCATCGGTTAAGACAGCAACGCGTTTTTCATCATCATCTGTAATAAAGGGCTCTTGGCTTTTTTCTTTTAAGTCAGCCAAATCTGCTGTTACAGTATCATATTCTTGTGCCGCTACTTTGGCTTCTTTTTTGATCAACCTTAAGTGAACTTTATGTAACAATTTTTCTTGTTGCTTTATTTTTTCTTGAAGTTTACTACGATTTTCACTGGTTTTTACTTTTGCAAAGGTTGTGACAGTTTGCTGCAATTCTTTTTTATCTGGAGGTGTAATAAATTCAGAGTTAAGTGCTTGTTGTACTTTTTGTTCTTGTTTCGCTTGTGTATCATAAACAGTTTGATATGCATCAGTATTTAAACCGGTTGCAACTAAACCCGTACTCATAAAAGCTAGCACTACACCTAAAACATCCCGTTTTAACTTCATATTTACTCCTTTCTAAACCAAATTTTGTTTGCGGTTTTCAATAGAATCGCGATACCATTGTAAAGAAATCTCAATATCTTCTTTTAATTCTTGATCATCAGAAAGATAATTATAATAGGCGATGATTTCCCCAATTATTTCATTCAACCCGATAATCGCTTTGACATCGTCCGCTGTATTTTTATTTTTCAAACGTGCAAGTAATTCGTGTGATTCCCGCTCAAAATAATGTTTTAACTGATAATCAATAAAGAAAACAAGTTCATCATTTTGAAGCGTTTCTGATTGATAGCGCTTTAAAAAATCAACTAATTGATCGTAGTTTTCACTTTCTCTTTTCATTTTCTTCATTTGAAATAAAACAATTCCCATGGCGATAAAATACCAAATCAGCGGATTCATCCGAAACAAATCCAATGCGACAATAAAACTTACACCTAACAATAAAACAGCTGTTAAAAGAGTTACTTTTAAACCATAACGTTGTTTTTCCTTGTACAAAGATAGAATATAGTAATACTCACTCATCTTTTCTCCCCCAATTCACTTTATTTTTTCATCTAATTCTATTTTATCCTATTGTGTAAAATAAAAGCAAAAAATAAAATAAATATTCTAATTTTAATTTTTCGATCAAAAAAAACATTCAAACCACTAACACCCTTCTACCATTATAAAAATGATGAAAGTAGCGCTTGTGTTTGAATGTTCTATTTTTTCTGTTAAATATATTGGACGATAGCCATTAAGACTGGTACTACTACAACAAACAAAATGGTACTTGTGGTTACCAAGTTCGTTGCGTATTTAACATCGCCATGGGCATCTGCCGCTAAAATTGGTAATACGGCTAACATTGGTGTCGCTGATTGAACAATCAATGTTTATTTTAATAAACTAGCCAAATGAATATCAAACATAGATGAACCTAAGCTAATTAAGCCAATCAAAATAACTGGTGATAAAACAAAACGACCAATTAATGCTACCACAGTATCTCGGTCAAAACGAATACTCTTCAAACCAGCATCGTATAAGACAATCCCAATATAAAGTAGTGATAACGGTGTTACAATTCCACCAACATAACCTAATGTTGCGTTTATGAAACTTGGTACAGGAATACTAAAAATTAGAAATATTAATGCCACAATAAAACCTAATAGTGGTGGTGGCAATAATTTTTTCCAGTTTAATTTAGCTTTTTGGCTTCCTTTTTCTTTTGTAGGGTCATCATTTGAAATTAAAAATACCCCAAAAGCCCAAGTCGAAATCGTATTCGTCACATAATAAACTAAAAAGTATGGTAACGCCTTATCACCAAACAAAGCAATATTTAACGGCAACCCAATGAAAATAGTATTCGCATTTACCACCCCATTCATAAAAATGCCGCGACGTCCTGGACGGATTTTCATCACTTTTACTAATAGGTAGGCGATAAGATAACCAATAATAACGCCTAAAACTGGAAATAAAAGACTACCAGATAATGAAACCAAACTATCTTTAGTCAAATATTTTAAAACGGAAACAAAAATTGAAGCTGGTAACGCAATTTTTGTAATTAAGCTGGAAATATTTTTACCAAAATTATCATCAAACCAACCTTGTCTTTTCAGGATATAACCTAATGCAATCATCAAAATAATACTAATAACACTTTGAATTGATTGAAAGAATACCACAATAATCCCTTCTCTCTTTAATATTCAGGAACCCATTTTGTTGCTTTAACGGCGGCTTTAATGTCTTCAATTGGTTCTTTGTTTAATTTTTGATTTAAGACACTTTGCCCCACAACTTCTGCAATTCGTTCTGAAAACTCAGCAAGTTTTGCAACTGGTGGTAAGACTGCGGCACCTGGTTTTGAAGTATCAACTAAACCACCTAAAGCGTGGCTTGCTTGTGATAACATTTCACCAGTTACCCGACTAGCAGTTGATGCAATAATGCCTAACCCTAAACCAGGATACATTAGTGCATTATTGGCTTGCCCAATTTGGTAAGTTACCCCATTATATTCTACATCTGCAGCCGGAATTCCTGTACCTACTAAAGCTTTACCTTCTGTCCAATGAATTAAATCAGCTGCTGTTGCTTCAGCTAATTTGGTTGGATTTGAAAGTGGGAAAATAACGGGACGATTTGTATGTGCAGCCATTTCTTTTACAATCGTTTCAGTAAAAGCACCCGGTTGGGTTGAAGTACCAATCATAACCGTTGGATGAACAGTTTTTACCACATTTTCTAAATTGGTTAAATCAATACTTTGATCAAATTCCTCACGTTTACGTACAAAAGCTTTTTGCCCTTCTGTCAAATCTGGTGTATCTTCAAACAACAGACCTTGTTTGTCTACTAAATAAAAACGACTTCTTGCTTCTTCTTCACTTAAGCCTTCACGAATTAATTCATCTAATAATTGGTTAGCAATTCCGACCCCGGCAGTACCAGCCCCAAAAGTTAAAAAGGTTTGGTCGGTGAGTTTTTCTTGGGCAATATTCATTGCTCCCAAAACGCCGGCTAAAACGACAATCCCAGTTCCTTGAATATCATCATTAAACGTCGTAATTTTATCTTGATATTTTTCCAAAATAGTCGCGGCATTACTCCGGCCAAAGTCTTCCCAGTGTAATAACAGTTCAGGGAATAATTTTGTAGCAGCTGTCACAAATTTATCGACAAAATCCATGTAACGTTCACCATAAATACGTTCGTGTTTATTGCCTAAATATAAAGGATCCTGCAATAATTTTTCATTATTCGTTCCAGTATCTAAAGATACAGGTAAGACTTGACTAGGATCAATACCAGCGGCGGCTGTATATACCATTAATTTACCAATCGCAATATCTACACCGTTGACACCCCAGTCACCAATCCCTAAGATACCTTCTGCATCTGTGACGACGATTAAACGAATATCTCTGCCGGCAGCTGCATTTTTTAAACTTGCTTCAATATCTTCTGGTGCATCAATTGATAAAAAGGCGGCATTTTGTGGTTACACAAATAATTCATTGTATTGTTCAATTGAATCGGCTACGGTTGGATCATAAACAATAGGCATAAACTCTACAATATGTTGACCCATTAATTTATAAAACAAGGTACGGTTAGTATTGAAAATGTTCATTAGAAAAATTCGTTTTTCCAAGTCGCTAGTCTTACTTAAATATTGACCATAAGCTTGGACTGCTTGTTCTTCTAGCGTTTGTATATGACTAGGCAACATGCCGACCAAACCTAATTTTTCTCTTTCATCTTTTGTAAAAGCAGTTCCTTTGTTTAAAAATGGATTATTTAACACTTCAATGCCTTTCATACTATCTTCCTCCTATTTTTCATATCCTTTACACCGATTAGAATAGTTCCTGCCGCTTGTTATAGTCAAAAAGAAACGTTATGATAAATATTGTTTATATGAAAAGGATACAGGTTTTTATTTACATACGTCAATTAGGAGAGCTCAGATGAATATTCGTGATTTAGAATACTTTCAACGTCTTGCCTTAGAAAAAAACTATTCAAAAGTTGCCGCATTTTATCATGTGAGCCAGCCAACTATCACTTATGCAATAAAAAGATTAGAATCGGAATTGAATATTGCCTTAGTCAATCGTAGTCAAGCACATAAACATGTCGCATTGACCAATGCTGGCCGCCAATTTCTACAGCACGTCAATACAATTTTACGGGAATTACGGATTGCCAAAGAAGAAATCAGCCATTTGACAATCAAAAAACTACCATTAGGGCTACCTCCTATTATTGGTAATTATTATTTCCCCAAGTTATCACCTCAATTGCTAAAAGCAGATATCTTACCTCACTTAATCATTCGGCGGGAAGGTTCAGAGAATTTGCTACGTCAAGTCAAACTTGGTAGATTGGATGTCGGTCTCATTGGATCATTAGATCCGATTCAAGAAGAGTCTTTATCAGCTGAAATTTTAACAAAAAAGAAATTCAAAATTGTAGTGGCTAAAAATCATCCCTTGGCACAGCAAAAAGAGATTGCATTTGGGAAGCTGGCGACAGAAAAATTTTTATTGTTAAGTGAGCAATATGTCCATCACCATGCTTTTTTACGTCTCAATCAGCAAAATAATTTGGATCCCCAAGTCATTTATCAAAGTGATGATTTAGATATTTTAAAGGGCATGATTAAGTCTGGCATGGGAGTCGGTTTTTTAGCGGAATTGGCCATTAATCCAGATGATAATTTCGTTACCTTGGATTTGACCGATAACAATCAGCCTCAATTTCTCATCTCCCTTGTCTATCGCAATAGCAGTATTTTACCGTCGATAATGGAAAATCTATTCGAATTAATTCGTCAGGTTGTTGCCTCAGATGAAATAAAAAAAGTTCAAAAAGACTAGCCTTAGTGAATTACCTTTCAAAAATTAGTTTTTCAGCTAATTTTGGGAAGAAATCACAACTGTCTTTTTGAACTTTTTTATTCTTTATGTTTTTCTTTTTCGAAAAGTCACCACGTTATTAGGGATTGCCTGATCGTAATGCGATTTTTTTTGTTTTGTAGTTTGGGTTGGAAATTCCCCTTTAATCAATGTGCCTGGTGTCAGTGAACGAGTGAGTTTACGCAGTCTTTCATTTGCATCTTCTTTTTCTTCTTCCATTTGCACTTTCATAGCATCTAAATCTTCTTTTGAAATGGTCAAATGCTGAAATTTTTCCTTAACATGATGATATGCCATGGCTTCGGCAAAACTTCTAGGGCCACCCCGAACTAAAAAACGCAAATAAATTGCATAGTCACCTGTAAATCTTTTTTTCATCTTATTTCCTCCTATCTTTCCTTTGGGCAGGATGGAGCACCTTATCCTAAGACAGGTTGCTGAAGCGTCATAGAGCCTGTTCTCTTAGCTTCTCTTGATAGCTTGTTTTATTATAGCAAAAACTTTTTAAAATTCTATTAACACCCTACTTGCTTTTTACCGGTTATTTAAGAAAATTGCGCAGCTATTTCGTTAATTTTGTCTTCATCAAGTTGATTAGTATAGGTGGTTAACCCGGCGACTTTTTTCATCACCAGTTTACTGAAAAAACTGCATTGGGTTGGATCATAAATTCCACCAACAAAAGCTTTAACAGTGGCATGTGTTAATAATTCAGCAGAAAAATTTTCCACAAAAACTTCTGATGCTTGCTCCGGTTGCAGTCCACAAAGAAATAGACCTACGTTGTGCTGTTTTAATTTTTCCTGGTAGTTTCCCACAAATGCCTTCAGTTCTTTATCAACCATTCCGGCAGTTATAGGAGAACCAATAATAATATTTTGATAATCTTCTAATACATCCGCGTGCACAAAAGCTAGCGGTAAGACGGTAGCTTTTGGAATCATTGTTGCCAATTTTTCAGCTACCTTCTTTGTTGCTCCATATTTTGTCGCATAAATAATGGCTGTTTTCATCTTTTCTCCTTTATTCGTTTATTGTGTTAAAAACTTTTATTTCCCTTTGTGAGGGTGATTTTCCCTTATTAAAACTTTCTCTTTAATTACACCATAGACCCGTTTTTATGTGAAATAAAAAGGTAATCAAAAAAAGCTAAATGGTTTTTCAAATTTCTTAAAATTTCAGCTTGTTGTCCCGTAGATAGTGCCGTTCGGGTAGCTAGACAACAACGCCTTAGATAGCTCCGGCATTATTTTTGGTGAAACTCACATAATTTCTTTACTTAAAAAAAACGTCTCTTACTTCGAATTATAGTGCGAAGTAAGAGACGTTTAGTGGTATTTAATTTTAGCCTGCTAATTCTTCAAATTGAGAATTATAAAGTTGAGCATAGTAGCCACCTTTGGCTAATAATTCTTCATGGGTACCTTGTTCCTTAATATCCCCATCTTGCATGTAAAGAATCTTGTCTGCATCTTTAATTGTTGACAAACGGTGAGCAATAACAAAAGAAGTTCTACCCGCCATTAAGTTATTCATGGCATTTTGAATTAAGACTTCCGTCCGTGTGTCAACAGAAGATGTCGCTTCATCCAAAATCAAAATCGGTTTATCAGCTAAAATTGCACGCGCAATCGTCAATAATTGTTTTTGACCTTGTGAAATATTTGAAGACTCTTCATTTAGTTCCATATTGTAGCCACCAGGTAATGTTTCAATGAAGTGATGAACATGGGCGGCTTTGGCTGCGGCATAAACTTCTTCATCAGTTGCATCTAAATTACCATAGCGCAAGTTGTCCATAATGGTTCCTTTGAACAACCAAGTATCTTGTAAAACCATCCCAATATTTTGGCGTAAATCAGCTCGGTTAAAGTCACGAATATCATGACCATCAATTTTAATAGCACCAGAATTCACGTCATAAAAACGCATTAACAATTTAACCATTGTCGTTTTACCAGCACCCGTCGGCCCAACGATTGCCACCATCTGACCTGGATCAACATGGCTGCTAAAATCGTTAATGATAATTTTATCTGGTGTATAGCCAAAGTGTACGTGTTCAAAGTCCACTTCACCTTTAACTTTCCCGATTTTAACCGGATTTTCAACAGTTTGGGCTTCTTCATCTTCACCTAAGAATTCAAAAACACGTTCCGCTGCTGCTGCCATTGATTGCAACATATTCGAAACTTGCGCTAGTTGCGCAATTGGTTGTGTTAAGTTGCGGACATATTGAATGAAGGCTTGAATATCCCCAACGGTAATTGTGCCGTTGTAAGCTAAAATCCCACCAATAATTGCCACTGCGACATAACCTAAGTTACCCACAAAGTTCATGATTGGTTGCATCAAACCTGAAAGAAATTGTGATTTCCATGCTGATTTAAATAAAATATCATTTTGTTCTTTAAACTCTTTCATGGCATTTTCTTCATCATTAAACAAATGAACAATGTTATAGCCACCAACAGTTTCTTCTACTTGACCGTTAATTTTACCTAAATATTTTTGTTGGGTAGCAAAATATTTTTGCGAATATTTCACGACAAACATAATTAATACTAAGGAAATTGGCACAATTAAAACCGAAATTCCCGTCATTTGAACAGAAATAGATAACATCATGATAATTACACCCACGATGGTAAATGTGGAGGTAATTAACTGGGTAACAGATTGGTTTAGTGATTGTCCTAAAGTATCCACGTCATTAGTAATACGGGATAAAACTTCACCTGTTGTCCGACTTTCAAAGTAATTCATTGGCATCCGGTTAATTTTTTCGGTGATTTCTTTACGCATACGGTAAGTAATTTTTTGAGTAACAGTCGACATGATCCAGCCTTGCATCACGCCAAAGAGTGCTGCTACCAAATACAATCCCAACATAAAGAGTAGAATCTGACCGATTTTATCAAAGTTAATACCACCAGTACCTTGATATTTTTTGATTAAGCCATTGAATAATTCAGTAATCGCTTTGGATAATATTTTGGGTCCCCAGATATTAAAAACAGTTGACGCTGCTGCGAATATCATGACAAACAAGACTGCAATCTTGTAATCTGCCATATAGGAGACTAATTTTTTAATGGTACCTTTAAAGTCTTTGGCTTTTTCGCCACCGGCCATGCCACCACCCATTGGGCCACGACCGCCACGGGGAGTTTGTTGTTTATTTTCTGCCATTTTCTTCGCCTCCTATTCTGCTTCTAAGCCCAATTCAGCGTTACTCAATTGTGAAGAAGCAATTTCTTGATAAACAGCAGATGTTTCCATCAATTCTTCGTGAGTACCCTGTGCAACAATCCGACCTTCATTTAAAACGATGATATTATCGGCATGTAAAATTGTCGAAATCTTTTGTGCCACGATAATTTGGGTAATCCCCTGAACGTTTTCAGCTAATGCCCGCCGTAAAGCCACATCAGTTTTATTATCTAACGCAGAAAGTGAATCATCAAAAATCAAGATTTTCGGATCTTTCGCTAAAGCACGAGCGATAGCCAAACGTTGTTTTTGACCACCCGAAACGTTCGTTCCACCTTGAGAAATAGCTCGATCATAACCTGCATCATTTGAATCAATAAATTCTTCTGCCTGCGCAATCATGGCTGCTTTTTTCATTTGTTCATCAGAAATACCGTCGACATCACCAAATTTAATATTGGATTTAATATCGCCGGAGAATAAAACACCTTTTTGCGGTACAAAACCAATTAAATCGTGTAATTTGTGTAAACTCATTTGACGAATATCCACACCATCAATGGTAATACGGCCTGTTGAAACATCAAACAAACGTGGAATCAAACTAACAACAGTTGATTTACCAGAACCAGTTGAACCGATTAAAGCTGTAGTTTGACCAGGTTTAGCCGTGAAATTCAAGTGATGTAACACATCTTCATCGGCATCAGGATAATGGAACGTAACGCCTTCAAATTTCACTTCTCCAGTAAAGTCATGATCGTCTTGTGGTTGTTCCGGATCAGTAATGGTTGGTTTTGTTTCTAAGATTTCATCCACACGTCCAGCAGAAACGTTGGCACGAGGTAAAATAATTGAAACCATTGAAAGCATCATAAAGGCCATGACAATTTGCATTGTATAAGTAATAAAGGCCATCATGTCCCCCACTTGTAATTGACCGGCATCCATATTGTGACCACCGACCCAAACAATTAAGACCGAAATACCATTCATTAGTAACATCATAATTGGCATCATGATAGACATTGCACGGTTAACAAACATTTGTGTTTTCATTAAATCAGTATTGGCACCGTCAAACCGTTTTTCTTCATATTTTTCACGAGAGAAAGCACGGATAACAGGTAACCCGGTAATAATTTCGCGGGAAACCAAATTTACACGGTCGACTAATTTTTGTAAGCTCTTGAATTTTGGCATTGTAAAACCAAGTAATGTCAAAACTAAAATCAAGACTAAACCAACGGCCACACCGATAATCCAGCCCATGCCCGTACCGGTTTTGTAAACTTCATAAATCCCACCAAGTCCTAAAATTGGTGCATATAAGACCATACGAATGGTCATTACTAACCCCATTTGGATTTGTTGAATATCATTGGTACTTCGGGTAATTAATGAAGCTGGTGAGAATTTTTCCATCTCTGCATTAGAGAAATTTAAAATCTGATTGAATTGACCCACCCGCAAGTTCTTACCTACTGAAGAGGAAACAAGAGAAGCAATTAAACCTACTAAAATTGCAGCGACTGCTGAAATTAAAGTTAAGATAATCATTTGTGTCCCTTTTTTCATCATGTAGTCGGTTTGAATTTGCTTAGTATCTTTGTCTAACGCTTTATACTCAGCTAAAGTTAGCTGGACGCCGACAGTTTTCATGGAATCTTCGCCCATGTCGCCCAGCCCTGCTTTGGTTTCTTTTCGCGCTTCGACTACTTTTTCAGGCAGTGCATCATTCGTTTTTTTCAACTCATCGCCGATTTTTTGGGCTTCAGCACCTTTCGCCTTGGCTTCATCACCAAGTTGTTGGGCTTGCGCGCCTTTTGTTTGAGCTGTAGACATATCCCCCGCTGCTGCTGCCGTTTGGGCTTGTGCAGCGGCTGTTTGGGCTTGTTCGCCTAACGTTTTGGCTTGAGCGCCTAATTCTTGTGCTTTTTTACTATCTGTACCTAATTTTTGATAAGTATCCAAAATTTCTTTGGCGGCATTGCCATCTTTTGAATCTTTGGCCTGAGAAGAAGCCAGCATCATCATTGGCAATTCAAAAATTTTCGCCAACTTTTCTTTGGTCATACCTTCTTGTAAATTAAGGTTGTATACCTCAACTTTTTTGCCATCCACTGTTTTCGTGCCGGCTTTATAGTTTTCTTTAATCGTATCTTTTTCAGCATCAGTCATAAATAGTTCAACTGCTGAAAGCGTAGATTTTCGAATTGTTTCAGGGGTTGGATTTTCCAAACCACCTTGTTGAATCCCTACGTCGACGATGTCTGACGTAATGCTTGGTAATGTCAAATCACTGTTGGCTTGAATTCCTAAGAGTACGAGTGCCGCTAGGATTGCATACCAGTATTTGCCCAGATATTTAAATAATTTCACGTCTGCAACCTTCCTTACCTATTAAATTTTTCATCTTTTGTTTTGGTAGCACCACTTTTTAGCCAATTAAGCTTCATTGAGAAATCATACAAAGCTTCTTGCATATCAAAATCATCTTGTCCAATCAGATGACGATACCCTTCTGCAACAGTAGAAAATACTACATGCATCAACATTTTGACTAGAATTTTTAACTCTTTTTGATTTTGAACTTTTAAAGTTGTCAGATCAATCATGTTATAAAACGCCTGCATACTCTCTCGGTGTTCCTGCCGTGCATCAGCTGCATGAAATGGTGGCGGACTCTGCTTGCCAAAATGGGGCGCAACTTTATGAAAAGAACGATAATCCATATTCATAAATAAATTTTTGTAAAACGCCGCGTTTTCTCCATGTAAAACCTCTTTGACCAATTTGGTAAAGTAAATTTCAAAACCATCAAAAAGTTGTCCTTGCGCTTCTTTCATCGCATTATTCAGTTCTTGCTGACTATCTCGCCGCATACTTTGAAAATAATAATAATAAAGATCTTCTTTATCTTCAAAATACTGATAAAAACTGCCGCGAGGAATACCAGCATCCTTGATAATTTGCGCAATGGACGCATCCCCTAAAGGAACTCTGGAAAACTCTTTTTTCGCAGCTTTCATAATACGTTGCTGCTTTTCTTTTGTCAGATGAAAAAAGGTTTCCTTTGGCATGATCTCTCCTCCTTACTTTAAAAAATTTCACTTTAAATAAATGACGCCATGTCATGTGACAATGTGTCATTATACACCCATTTTTAGTAATTGCAAGCATTTTGCATAATAATTTTCATAAAACAAAAACCAAAACAAACGTTATTTTATCTGCTTAAAGCCTTTGATTTAATAGTGTTTTCCCTATACTGGATCATTATCTTTTTAATTTATTACGCCCATACTTAATTTTCAAACGAAAAAAAATCATAAATTCTTCACAGCTTCATTTGAAATAACGTTTTCAATTTTAAAATTTTTTTACCAACATCTTTAGCGAGGGAATAGGCCACTAGAAATAGAATACATAAAAGTTTATATAAACCTTTCTATTAAACAAAATCCATTGTTTACTTTCTAAATAAAGACGACAACTGATGATCTTTGGAGATTACTGCTACAATTACTTACAAGAAGATTTTTCTACTTGATTTCCTTTAACCAAGTAATAATATACTTGCTAAGCTCTTGTTGTTGTTGTGAATTAGAAATTGTGGCTTTGCCATCACCTTTTTGCGCACCATAACTGCCAAAACCAGCATGATTACCACCTTTAATTTCTGCAAAAGTAGTATTATCTGGCAAATAGGCTTTTGATTTTTGATATTGGGTTTTATTTAAAACCTGATCCTGACTTGCAGTAATAGATAAGACGGGAATATTCACTTTTTTGAGTGAACCTTTTTCATCAGGATAACTAGCTAAAAAAATCATACCGGCAATTTCCTTTTGATGATTTTGCGCATAACGACTAGCCATCACCCCACCTAATGAGTGGCCTACCAAAATATTTTTTGCTTGGGCATTTTTCGCTAGGACAACATCCGCCTTGTTTGGCGCAAGTACTGCTAAATTTAACGGCACATTCAAAATATAAACAGAATAACCTGCATCTGCTACTTCTTGGGCCCAAATCCGATAACTAGAAGGTGCCACCAAAGCCCCGGGATAAAAGATGAGGTTGGTTTGCTCTTCATTTTTATTTGGCTGTGAACTGACAAAAAGCGCATAGTCTTTTGTCACTTTTGTGGGTTTAATCACTTTTGCATCCTTACTTGGCTTATACGTATTCTCTTTTAGATATAAGCTACCACCTGCAGCCACAAATAGAAAAACAACCAAAATTCCCAGCAACATTTTTTGCCACCAATGCCATTTTTTCACGTCCACACCTTCTTTATTCCATTTTTTTACGATAATGGAGTTCTACCATTTCCCCCATCGCTGTGCTATCAACAAAATCAAGGCGCTGTTGGTAATCACCAGTTGGAAATAACCGTTTGCCATTCCCTAAGAATACCGGTGCAATTTGAATCCAGTATTCATCTAGCAAATCGGCCGCCATTAAATGTGTCAAGAGTTCGCCCCCACCTACAATCCAAATATAGCCTTGAACCTGCGTTTTCAAATCAACAATGACTTTATTAGGATCTTGAGCGGTAAAATACCCCTCATCAATTTCATCTGTACGACTACGGGAAAAAATAATCTTTTGTTTATGAGGATAAAGTGATTGACCATTTAGTAACTTTATTACCTCATCATAAGTCACCCGCCCCATTACCACCGCTGCAACATTTTCTTCAAAATTTTCATAAGTTGACACCCCAGCTAAATTCGTATCAAATAACCACTGCAAATTGTCCGCATTATCTGCTAAATAACCATCTAAACTAATAGCACCGTAAAAAACGACTTTGGCCAATCAAAAACCTCCTTTTGTAGCATTCCATCCTATTTCAAAACAAAATGAGTTCCACTTCAGTATACCAACAAGGCGAAATCTTATAAAAAGATTGGCTTATACAAAAAAATCGCGACATTATTTAAATAATGTCGCGATTTATCAATATGATTGAATTAAAACAGATAAAATTACTAGCGATTCCTTACTTCACGTTTTGACAAATAAAGACAAATCGATGTTGCAAATTGAAAATACTTTCTCGTCTTAGCAATTCTTGATGTAAATCAAGTAATTCAGCAAAATTGTTTACGACAGAAAAATCCGGAAACTCCCACGGAATTGTCCGCAAGTAGTAAATTAGACCATCCATATCATAAAATTCTTGTTTCAAATAGGCTTCATTTTGATACAAAATCTCAAAATCGTAATTTTTTAAAGCTTTCGTCACCAATGCAAGATGGAAATCAAAAGTCTCTTTTTTGTAGTCGGGAAAAACCCGCGAGGCTAGATTAACCCCATTAAAATCACCAACTTGTTGGGAAATAAAGATACCTCCAGGCTTTAATACACGTTTCACTTCAGAGATATCAAATGATTCATGGGAATTAATTACGATATCAAAAGCATTTTCAGGAAAATTTAGTTCATCTTGTTCATTAACAAATTGAACATTAACACCTCTTGGACGTAATCTTTCTAAAAGTAAACGATAATTTTTTTCATATCCTTCTGTCACAGCAGTTTTTTCATAAGGATGACCAAATGTTGCTAATAATTCGCCCCCACCTGTTCCCATATCCAATAACTGCATATCTTTTTTCAAATATTTTAAGACAATTTTACGATAATCCCAATCAGGAACTTCACAAAAATACTTATTTTCTAAATAAGAAAAATCCCAACCGCTAAATTTCTTTTGGTTTGCTTCACTTTGTAACCACTGTTTTTTTAATAATGCTATATTCATGCTTTCATCTCCTAATAAATTATCAGTGAGAGCGATATAGCTTAGATTGACAGGAAATTTTTACTCGATATAGTGCCCATCAAATAAAACTATATCGAGTAGCTACCTCGTTTAAACATCACAATCTCCTCCTTGTTATATTTAGCATAACAATTTTAAAGTAAAATTGCGAGCGCTTTCTTATAAAAGTTTTTTTAAAATAACATAAAATTTAGAAAGGAGTTTAAACCGGTAGAAAAACTGGAAATAGATTTACAAATTTATAAGTCTATGTTCACTGATCTCTTAATAGAGACAATCCATAAAAAATTCACATTACCCATTGTTTATCTCAGAATAATCTATAAAAGTATAAAATATTCTATTTAGGTGCTTACTGGAATGGTAAAATGAAACAAATATAGTCTACAAGGAGGAGCCGACCTTGAGTAAGGATAAAAAAATTTTTTTTATTGTAACACTCATTCAGTATATAATTTATGGAGTCTCGTTAGTATGGGCATTTTTAGCTAGAGGAATTACACCAAACTGGCCATTTTATCTCTTGTTGTTAGGGATATTAATAGGAAATTTTATCCCACTTAAATATCGTAGTAATTTCTTTTCAACTGAGCTCGGTTTCTTTTTTAAAACAAAGACACGAAAATTTGAAAACGTTATTTACCTGACAACTACCTGTATAATTATTTTCCTAGTTATACTTCTAAATATCTTATGATGTATCAATGAAAAAGCTGCTGAGAAGGTAGAGAACGACTTCCCCAGTATCTTTATTTTCGTAGGCAATCTTAAAAAGCACAAAAAAAGAGTACCAAAACATTGAATTAACAATGTTTTGGCACTCTTTAAATTCCTATCCCACACTGCCTTCCATTTCATAACTAATCAAGCGATTTAACTCAACCGCATATTCCATTGGAAGTTCTTTGGTGAATGGTTCGACAAAGCCCATGACAATCATCTCAGTGGCTTCTGATTCTGATAGCCCCCGGCTCATCAGGTAGTAAAGTTGTTCTTCAGAGATTTTGGAAACTTTCGCTTCGTGTTCAAGTGACACTTGGCTGTTGTGAATTTCATTAAATGGAATAGTATCCGATTTTGATAGTTCATCCATAATAATCGTATCACATTCGATATGTGAAGCAGAACCAGTACTTTTCTTACCAAAGGTTACTTGGCCGCGATAATTCACTTCGCCACCATCTTTTGAAATAGATTTTGAGACGATAGAACTTGATGTGTTTGGTGCGTTGTGAATCATTTTGGCACCAGTATCTTGAATTTGGTTAGCACCGGCAAAAGCGATAGAAAGCATGGTACCGCGTGCGCCTTCACCATCCAAGTATACACTTGGATATTTCATTGTGGTTTTTGCACCTAAGTTCCCATCAATCCATTCAACGGTTGCGCCTTCATAAGCTTTAGCTCGTTTTGTAACCAAGTTGTAGACATTATCTGACCAGTTTTGAATAGTTGTGTAACGGCAGTAAGCGTCTTTTCTTGTATATATTTCTACGATTGCTGCATGTAAACTATTGCTGGAATAAGTAGGTGCGGTACACCCTTCTACGTAATGGACGCTCGCCCCTTCATCGACGATAATCAATGTCCGTTCAAATTGACCGGTATTTTCAGCGTTGATCCGGAAATACGTTTGTAATGGGGTATCAACCCGCACGCCTTTTGGTACATAAATAAAGGTTCCGCCAGACCAAACAGCAGAATTCAATGCCGCCAATTTATTATCTGTTGGTGGTACCAATTGCGCAAAGTACTCTTTAAAAAGTTCAGGATATTCTTTTAAGGCTGAATCAGTATCCGTAAAAACAATCCCCAACTTTTCAAATTCTTCTTTCATGTTATGGTAAACCACTTCTGATTCATATTGGGCAGAAGCTCCAGCCAAGTATGCCCGTTCTGCTTCTGGAATCCCAATTTTTTCAAACGTGTCTTTAATTTTATCAGGAACATCATCCCAATCACGAGCTGGTTTGTCACTGGCCTTTTGATAATATTTAATTTTATTAAAGTCGATGTCAGAAAGGTCTGGACCCCATTTTTGCATCGGCATTTTATTAAATGCTGCTAGTGATTTCAAACGAAAATCCAGCATCCATTCCGGTTCGCCTTTCACAGCGGAAATTTCCCGAACTACTTCTTCGGTTAAACCTTCACCAGTACTAAAAACAGGTTTGACGTCATCATGGAAACCAAATTTGTATTCTTCTAATTCAGGAACACCCATGCGATCACTACTCCTTACTTTATTTGGTATTGCTTATAGTTTCAGTCTAACAAGGAAAAATGTTTATTTGTCTTCCCCTAAGATATCTTTTTCATGTGGATGAACGGAACTTGTTTCCGCAATTCCACTGTTGGAATCCAAAACAGCTTTTTCCAACGCTTTCCAAGCTAATGTTGCACATTTAATGCGCGTAGGAAACTTTGCGACCCCACTTAACATGGCCGCATCTCCTAATCTGTCAGTATCAGATACATCTTTGCCTTGAACCAAGTCAGAAAACATTTGTTCCAAATTTTCCACTTCTGATAGTGGTTTTCCAATCACAGCGTCTGTCATCATCGAAGCACTCGCTGTACTAATGGAGCATCCGCTGCCATCAAAAGCAATATCTGAAATAATGCCATCGTTTACTTCTACTTCCAAATGAATAACATCACCACAAGTTGGATTGTTCATTTCAATCGTCACATTTGATTTTCCCAACGTTCCGCGATGGTGCGGATGGCTGGAATGATCTAGAATGACTTGGCGATATAAATTGTCTAATTTAGATAGAGCCATGTTGGAAAAACTCCTTTGTTTTGTGAATCGCATCAATCAAACGATCCGCGTCTTTTTTAGTATTGTAAAAATAAAAACTTGCCCGGGCCGTTGCTGGCACATTTAAATACTTCAATAATGGCTGGGCACAGTGATGTCCGGCTCTCACTGCGACACCCTCCATGTCTAAGGCCGTCGCCACATCATGAGGATGGAGCCCTTCAATATTAAAAGCGATGACACCGGTATGATCTTTTGGATCTTGCGGACCATAAACCGTTACCCCTTCAATCGCTTTTAATTTTGGCATCACATAATCAACCAAACTTTGTTCATACGCATGAATTTCATCCATGCCAATTTCAGTTAAGTAATCTACTGCAGCACCCAAACCAATTCCACCGGCAATATTTGGTGTGCCGGCTTCAAATTTCCACGGTAATTCTTTCCAAGTGCTGTCATAGAGGTTAACAAAGTCAATCATCTCGCCACCAAATTCCACGGGCTCCATTTGTTCCAACCATTGACGTTTGCCATATAACACGCCGATTCCAGTCGGTCCACACATTTTATGCCCACTAAAAGCATAAAAATCAGCGTCTAATTGTTGGACATCTACTTTCATGTGAGGCGCAGCTTGTGCACCATCGACCACCATGACTGCATCATTTTCATGGGCTAAAGCAATTAATTCTTTAATAGGATTAATACCGCCTAAAACATTTGATACATGGGCAATGGAAACAATTTTGGTTTTTTCTCCAATCTTACGCTTGGCATCGGCTAAGTCCAGATAACCTTCTGGCGTAATGTCAATGTAAATCAATTTGGCCCCTTTTTGTTTGGCTAATTGTTGCCAAGGAATGATATTGGAATGATGTTCCATATAAGAAATCACAATTTCATCGCCAGCTTCAACAAATTTATCTCCAAAACTGCTGGCTACCCAGTTTAAACCAGTCGTAGTTCCACGGGTGAACAATACTTCTGCTGTTTCTTTGGCATTGATAAAGGCGCGAACTTTTTCGCGGGCACTTTCATAAGATTGCGTTGCCCGTTCTGCTAAAGTATGAACACCGCGATGAACATTGGCATTATCTTGATGATAATAAGCTGCTACTTTAGCTAAAACTGCTTCTGGTTTTTGCGTAGTCGCAGCATTATCTAAATAAACCAACGGTTCATCATTAACCAATTGATGCAATATTGGAAAATCTTGTCGTAGTTTTAGCGCATCAATCATTGATTCAACTTCCCTTCAATCACGTCAATAAATTCTTTTTGGGCCTCTTTAACGGGAATCGCTGTAATCACTGATCCTAAGAAACCTCGAATGACTAACCGTTCTGCTTCTGTTTTTGGCAAGCCACGACTCATTAAATAATACATTTCTTCTGGATCTACCCGACCAACACTGGCAGCATGTCCAGCAGTTACTTCATTTTCATCAATTAAAAGAATCGGGTTAGCATCCCCGCGAGCTTTATCAGAAAGCATTAGAACACGACTTTCTTGTTGGGCATCTGCACCTTTTGCCCCTTTTAAAATATGGCCAATACCGTTAAAGGTTAGAGTTCCTTTTTCACGAATGACACCGTGTTGCAAAATATGACCGATAGAATGAGGCGCTTTATTAGTAACCCGGGTATCAATTCCTTGAATCTGTTTACCAGCGGAAATGGCTACGACTTTAATTTCAGAATGCGCACCATCGCCGACTAAATCCGTATCAAAATCTGCTACTACATCACCGTCGTTCATAACGCCAATGGCCCAATCCACCATTGCATCTCGCATCACATGCCCGCGACGATTCAAATAAGTGGTTAAATCTACGCCTAAACGGTCAATCGCAGAATATTTCACTTTGGCACCAGCTTTAGCAATTACTTCCACCACGATATTGGCAGCTTGTTTTTTAGCAACTTCGTCAGCTGAACTAAAGCGTTCTAAGTAAGTAAACTCACTATGCTCTTCAGCAACAATTAAAATGTGTTTGAAGAAGTGTTCTGTGCCGGTTTGATTTAAAATTGCTTCAATTGGTTCTTTTATGACAACATTTTTAGGAACATATAAAAACAATCCACTATTCATAAAAGCGGCATGCGCTGCAGTTAATTTGTCTTCAAAAGGTGTTACAGCTTTGGTCATATAATATTCTTTGACTAATTCAGGATAATCTTGCATGGCGGTAAAAATATCAGTAAAAATAACCCCTTGTGCCACTAAATTTTGCGGCAATTGTTCAAAAACAGTTGTATCGTCTGTTTGCACCAACATGGGATTATCTGCCATCACATCAAAAGCTGCGACCCCTGCTTCTTTTGGTTCCACAGTTAAATGTTCACTTGTCACATTTAATAGTGGCCAACGATGGAAACGTACGCGATCAATTTTGGGCAAAGCCAATTCATCCACTTTTTCTAAAGCCGCCAAACGTAATTCCAACATCCAAGTTGGTTCTTCTTTATAAGCAGAAAAGGTGGTCACATCAGCCAGTAACTTTTTCAATTCTGTCATTAATTTGACCTCCTCTTAAACTTCTTCCTTGTAATCGATACCCAATTCTTTACTGATACCGGCATAACCTTCTGCTTCCAAGCGTTTTGCAAGGTCAGCATTGCCTGTTAGCACAACACGTCCATCCATCATGATATGCACCACATCAGGTGTAATATAGTTTAACAATCGTTGGTAATGGGTAATAATTAACGCCCCAAAATCATCATTGCGCATTTCATTTACACCTTTTGCCACTACTTTTAAAGCATCAATATCAAGACCAGAATCAATTTCATCTAAAATGGCGAAGGTTGGTTCCAACATCAATAATTGTAAAATTTCATTGCGCTTTTTCTCGCCACCAGAAAAGCCTTCGTTTAAATAGCGTTCTGCCATTTCTTCTGGCATATTTAATAATTCCATTTTTTTATCTAATTTTTTCAAAAATTCCATGACGGAAATTTTATTGTCTTCTTCGCGTTTTGCATTAATCGCTGCCCGCATAAATTCTGCATTCGTAATCCCAGGAATTTCACTTGGATACTGCATCGCTAAAAACAGACCCGCCCGTGCCCGCTCATCAACTTCCATTTCCAATAAATTTTTCCCATCTAATAAAATCTCACCTTGGGTTACTTCATAATTAGGGTTGCCCATAATTGCTGCCGATAAAGTCGATTTTCCTGTTCCATTTGGCCCCATAATGGCATGAATTTCGCCGGTATTCAGTGTCAAGTTCACGCCTTTTAAAATTTCTTTATCTTCGATTGCTACATGTAAATTTTTAATTTCTAACGTTGCCATCGTCTCGCCTCCATCAATTTTGATTCTCACTCATTTTACGCTAATTGAGAATGATAAGCAAATTCAGATCCCCAAATTTGTTTATTCTTTTACTATTATAAAATTAATTATTTTTAATTTAGAATAATTATAAATTAAGCGCCCAAAAACCTAAAATTTCTCGCCTTGATTCTTAGCTATTTCTCATTTTTTTATTTGCTATCTTCAGTTTAATTACCCTCTCTTTTTTACTTGTAATGGCGAATCCACAACTTTTTATAAGGAGCATTTATTATCTTATAAAAAATATCCATCTCCACAAAAAATCACAGCGTTATTTTATAGTCAAATTAGAGCATAACTTGTTTTTTATTACTAAAAAAAATACCAAAAAAAGAGCAGCCCCCCTTTGGCGACTGCTCTTTTCGCAATTTCATTATTTTGCATCCACGATTTTAACGGAACCTTTCCATTTATCATCAACAAATTTTTTCACTTCATCACTGTGTAACGCTGCAATCAATTTCTTAATAGCCGGTTTATTTTCGTCTCCTTTGCGAACAGCAATAATATTTGCATAAGGAGAATTATCGTCATCGTGCAACAAAGCATCTTTTTCAGGGTTTAGTCCTGCTGTCAAAGCGAAGTTGGCATTAATGGCTACTAAGGCATCTTTTTCATTTTCATAGGTTGGCACTAATAGACCAGGATCAATATCATGTTTGAATTTTAAGTCTTTTTTGTTTTCAACAATATCATCAAAAGTAGCCGTTGTTTTTTCAACGCCATCTTTCAACTTAATTAATCCAGCATTTTCAAAAATAGTCAAAATACGACCCCAGTCGGTATTTGAATTAGAGGTAATCACTGTTGTACCGTCTTTAATATCGTCTACACTTTTAATATCTTTTGAGTAAATACCCATTGGTTCAATATGAATCGCACCAGCGTCCACAAAGTCATAACCATTTTCTTTTACTTGATCTTCAAAATATGGTTTGTGTTGGAAGTAATTGGCATCAATTTCTTTTTCAGCTAATAATTTATTTAACAATGTGTAGTCGGTAAATGATTTGACTTCTAAATCCACACCTTCTTTTTTCAATAGCGGTTTGGCTTCATTTAAAATTTCAGCGTGAGGACTAGTCGTAGCGCCTACCACTAATTTTGTTGTGTCAGCTGAAGAACTAGCGGTGTCATCTTTTGCACTGCTGCCGCACGCAGCTAATGTTACTGTGGCAAGTAATACTGTTGCTAAACCAAATAATTTTTTCATTTTCATTTCTCCTCTATAATTTAATTTTTAAACTCCAACACTTTTAGCGTTTATCTAATTTTTGTGTGAAGTAATCCCCCAGACCTTGTACGATAAAGACGATGAGTAACATAATCACGGTGGCCACCAGCGTGACAGTTTGATTGCCTAATTGGAAGCCTTCTGACCAAGCAAGCGACCCTAGACCTCCGGCACCAATCGCACCGGCCATTGCAGTAAAACCAATCATGGAAACAGAAGTCACGGTAAAACCAGAAACTAAAGCCGGCATACTTTCAGGTACTAAAATTTTGTAAATAATTTGCCCATAGTTTGCTCCCATTGCGTTAGCTGCTTCTAGTACCCCTGGCGAAACTTCACGAAAAGCAATTTCCACTAAGCGGGCGTAAAATGGCACTGCTGACAAAATTAAAGCCGGTAAAGCAGCACTCGCACCAATCATGCTACCGACCAATGTTTTAGTAAAAGGAATAATCAAAACCATTAAAATCATAAACGGTGTTGAACGGAAAATATTACTAATAATGGAGACGACATTGTATAAAATCTGATAACCAGCACTTTTTTTGCGTCCTAAACTATACAGCAACAATCCCAATAAAATTCCTAAAACAAAAACTACAATCATGGAAACAACTGTCATATAAAGGGTATCAAGTGTTGATGTCTGCATCTTTGCCCAATCGACTTTATCAAAATTCAGATACGTTTCTGAAAAGCTTTTATCCACGATGCAACACCTCCACTCCTACTTGTTGTGCTGAAAAGAAAGCCATTGTTTGGTCGATGGCATCTTCTTTACCGGTAATCAGTACTGTTAAAGAGCCAAATGAATCTTCTTTTGATTGGCGAATATTTCCATAAACTACGTTAATGTCGACATCAAATTGGCGAATTGCTTGTGAAATCACCGGTTCATTTGCGTTATCTGCTTTAAAAACAAGTGTAGCTAACACACCATTGGGATTTTCAGCGATAAATTCTTGCAAGACTTCTTTTGGATCTTCACTCGGTTTTAAGTCTTGCTGCACAAACCGCTTGGTAACTGCTTGTTGTGGGTTACGAAAGACCTCAGAAACTTGTCCTTCTTCGACAATTTTGCCTGCTTCCATCACAGCAACTTTATTACAAATTTTGCGGATAACATTCATTTCATGGGTGATTAAGACAATTGTTAAGTTTAATTTTTGGTTGATATCTAATAATAATTCTAACACTTCATCTGTCGTTTGCGGATCTAGGGCACTCGTTGCTTCATCACAAAGTAAGATTTTGGGGTCGTTGGCTAACGCTCTGGCAATGCCTACTCGTTGTTTTTGCCCGCCGGAGAGTTGAGCCGGATAAGCATCCCCCCGACCTTCTAAATTAACCAAAGCCAGCAGCTCTTGAGCCTTTTGTTGCCGCTTTTGCTTTGAAATACCTGCAAGTTCCATGGGCAATTCAATATTTTCTAAAACAGTCCGTGACCACAATAGATTGAAATGCTGGAAAATCATTCCGACATTTTTACGAAAGTCGCGTAATTCCTTATTTTTGAGTATCCCAATATTTTGTCCATCTACAATTACACTACCGCTAGTTGCTAATTCTAATCCGTTTAATAAACGGACTAATGTTGATTTACCTGCGCCGGAGTAGCCGACAATCCCATAAATGTCCCCTTTATCAACTGTCAAAGAAACACCATCCACCGCATGAATTGTCTGTTTTTTGACGTCAAAGCTCTTTTTGACATCTGTCAGTTGGATTAAAGCCATTTTTTCAGCCTCTTTCTTTTCTTTACTTTCACATCATAAAAAAACAGCTTTTCATCCTTGTAATTCTTTCAATTACAAAAGGACGAAAAGCTGTCGCAATTTCGTGTTACCACCTTAATTTGTTACAGTTTCACAACTATAACCTTATCCAGTACTTACCTTATCGGTGCATACTGTCGTGCTATAACGGGCACCCCCGTAATAAGCTTGCTATTGCTCACTTATTCTGCTCAAAGACCATCTTCCATCTTACCTTCATTACCTGTTTACAGCTTTCCCAGGCTCTCTGTGAAATGTTGGCGACATGTACTCTTCTTTTCAAAGCTTTCAAGTTATTGCTGAAATTATAACAAGCTAAAAATCACCTGTCAAATATTTTCAGAAAAATTTTACAGTTCAAAAATTTATAGTTCGTTGAATTCCGTCGCATCGACATCTTTAAATGCCACCAACCACGCATTCATTTCATCTTCATCATTTAAAGCATCGATATTTTCCAATGCTTTTTCATTTACAGAAGAAATCGTTCCCGTTAATGGGGCTGGAAATTCTTGGACTGCTTTTTCTGCTTCTACTTCAACTAGAGGTGTGCCTTGTTTGAACGTTTGACCGGCTTTTGGCAATGAGGCAAAAGTTACTTTACCTAAATCAGATTGCGCAGCTTCCGTTAAACCAACGACATACTCATTTCCATTGTACAATACCCACAAATTATCTTTTGTTTTCAAACATTTTTGTTGCATCTTATTTCGCGACCCCTTCATATTCAGTTTCTTTAAAGCCAATCGACAAAAGTTTGTCGTCACGCACTAAAATTGGACGTTTAATTAACATTCCATCACTTGCCAATAATTCACTAGCTTCTTGAGGTGATAGATTTGGTACTTGATCTTTTAGACCCATTTCACGGTACTTCATTCCGCTTGTATTAAAGAAGCGGCGTACTGGTAAATCACTTTCTTCCATCCATTGCAGCAAAGTAGCAGCGGTTGGTGGATTTTGTACCATATCAAGTGTTTGAACAGCAACTCCTTGCGAATCCAGCCAAGCTTTCGCTTTTTTACAAGTGCTGCATTTTGGATACCAATATAAAGTCAGCATAGACATTGCTCCTTTACTTTTATTTTCCGCATTCACTTTACCACGTTTAAGCTAAAGTAGCATCTTTTTTTGTTTCCGCTTGATAACGCATCGACAAAATCAGGCCAATACCAATCATATTACTCAAAATAGCCGAGCCACCTTGACTGATAAAAGGTAAAGGAATACCGGTTAATGGTAAAAGACCAATATTCGCACCAATATTTTCAAAAACGTGGAATAAAATCATCATAATGATTCCAGTCGCAATATAGGCATAAAATTCATTATTGGTATCAAAGCATACGCGAATCATATGATAAATTAAAATAAAATACAAGAGGATAACAAATGCACTGCCAATAAAGCCAAAATTTTCACCAATAACAGTAAAAATCATATCTGATTCTCTGACTGGCACGTAAACATCACTGACATTAAACCCTTTTCCTGTCATCCCACCAGAACCAATCGCCAGTAAGCCATAAGCTAATTGATAAGAGTTCCCTTGCATATCATGGAAAGGATTTAACCAGGAATCAATCCGGGCAAACTGATACGATTTGAATCCAACGTGGTATAAAAGCTCCCGTCCAACATCTGTTGTCACGAGAAAAATCGTCCCTCCCCCTATGATTGCAAAAATAGCAATCAGAGGAATTAAGATACGCCAGGATATCCCCGACATTAAAAAGACACCGCCAATAATGGCTACAAATACTAACATCGTCCCGAAGTCTTTTTGTAACATTACTAAAATCAAAACCGGTAATGAAACAGCTAAAATTTTTAAAATAAGTAAACCATCTGTTGGCAGATTACGGTTGCGATACTTCACATTGTGTGTCGTTACCACTAATGCCAACATCAAAATTAACGCAACTTTCATCAGCTCAGCTGGTTGAAAGTTCACGGGACCAAAAGTAAACCAGTTTTTCGACCCGGTTACATTTTCTAGATTCCGGTCATAAAATTTCAATAATAAGGTCATAATCACAAGACCAGCACCGTAAACGTAAGGCGTTAATTTCCAAATCCATTTTGATTTCATATGCATAATCACCACGACTGCCACTGTGCCCACGCCGTACCAAACAGCTTGTTTAGCCACGCCGGCTAACACTCTTGGACTGTTGCGATCATGCATTAAGGCGACATACAAAGCTGCCAACCCGATTAAGCACAACAGAAAGACTGGCAAAATCACACCATAATCAATCCGATTGTCATTTCTTGATCGTCTATTTTCCATGATTCCTCTTCTTTCCAAAAGGCTTTAAAAACTTACGTCAGCTTTTTGGTATCCAGACAAAATTTTGAGGCGTTGCTTTCTAATTTTAAATTATTCAAAACTTCAACTGAAAAAAGCACGTTAGTCCATAAAGCGAGACACCACTATCTACACAATAGCCGTGTTTTTCCTACGTTATATGATATAACTCTTGCCAGAGTAAAAAAGTACACTTCCTCATTATAGTTGTTAATGAAAAGAAAGAAAAGAAGGGAATAATACCCTAGGAAAAATTTAAAAAATTGCGGACAACTACCTTAATTTGAAGAAAACCAACTTACAAAAAATAAATTCCAAAAAAATAGGACCTAAGTCGACAGAGGCTGTCAACTCAAGTCAAAAGAAAACTATTTTAGCTTTTCTAATTGTTTGTAATTAATAATCACAACACCATTGCTTTGGGTCATAAGTTGTTGATTTTCGCCGGTTTCGTCGATTTCAACCACTGCAGAATTTTTTAGTTGCTTAGTGACGGTACCGGTCTGCGGTTTTCCGTAAATTGTAAATTTCACATGGGTATCGACCTGAAATCCTCTGCCTGCATCTGATGGGATGATTGTTGTTTCAAACTTACCAAAACTTGCCACTATAGAAAACCTCCCTTTAATTAATACTAGTATACCACACTTTGTGAAAATTTTCTAAGTCATTGTTTCATAGAAGTGTTTTGTCTTTACAAATAATTTATTTTTGCTATAATTTCTATCGTACTCGCCAGCTTAGCTCAGTCGGTAGAGCAACGCACTCGTAACGCGTAGGTCACAGGTTCGATTCCTGCAGCTGGCATTGCTAGAAGCCTTGAATATCAAGGCTTCTTTTTTTGTATATTCGATCCAATTACAACTTGCAACAGGATTTGGGGCAGAGATTTATAATTGCTTTTATTTGAAAAGAAACGAATCCTGGTGAGTGAATATATTAACCTGTATTAGAAACAAACCAGCCTCTTCCTCAGATTAGTTTCTTTTACTTATACACAATATCAACAGACTTATCCACAATATATTGTGTCTTATCTGATAAGCCCATCAACATTTTGTGTTTACTTTTTTATTCCCATAAAAAAATACCGATTGGTTTACCAATCGGTATTTTTCAAAAGGATTATTTTGTACCAAACAAACGGTCACCAGCATCCCCTAAACCTGGAACGATATAACCGTGTTTATTTAAATGATCATCTAAAGCTGCTGTAAAGATATCAATATCAGGATGAGCTTCTTGTAACGCCCGTACACCTTCAGGAGCCGCTACTAAACAAACAAATTTAATATTGGAAGCCCCGCGCTTTTTCAATGAATCAATCGCCATAATAGCAGAACCACCAGTAGCTAACATTGGATCCACAACAAAGATTTGACGGTTGTCGATATCTTCTGGCATTTTGAAAAAGTATTCATGAGCTTGTAGGGTTTCTTCATCACGATACAAGCCAACATGTCCTACTTTAGCAGCTGGAATTAATTCCAAGATACCATCTACCATACCTAAACCAGCACGTAAGATTGGTACAATTGCAACTTTTTTACCAGTTAATGTTTTTTGTGTTGATTGTGCAACTGGTGTTTCAATATCAATATCTTCTAATGGCATATCGCGAGATACTTCATAAGCCATCAACATTGCGATTTCATTAACAACCTCGCGAAATACTTTTGTCCCTGTATTTTTATCACGAATAATCGTTAATTTGTGTTGGATCAACGGATGATCAATTACTTGAAATTTGCCCATTGTAAAAGCTCCTTTAGTTTTTATTTTATTTTAAAGCAAATAAGACGGTTTAACAACTCATCACTTCATTTTTTTCTGCCGCGCTAAGTCAATTTTGCGTTGCCAGGAAACTTGATCAAGTTTTTGCCAGAAATTATGACGATAGTAATAAATGAATCCAAAACTTACAATTACTATGGCCGCCGCTACAACACCATTTACCAAAGTGGCATTCACGAGATTTAAAAGTAGTACGTAGCCGCCAATTAATAAGGCCCCTACAATCATACTCCCCCACATCATAAAAATTAGACCTACACGGCCACTTCCCCGTAAGAAAAGTTGACTAAAATTCGTCCAATCCACCAAAAGCAAACGATAATCTCTGACAAAATAAAATTGCGATAACAGTATTGTTCCCAAAATCGCTCCAATTACAAAGGCCAGAATAAATAATAAAGAAGCTTTTAAAACCACGCCTGCCGCTAAAGCTAAAATTAACGTAATGCCGCCTTGAATTAAAAGTCCTGCTTTAAACTTTTCTACCAAGTAGTCTTTGCGGCTAATCGGCAAAGTCTGCATATACGTATAATTTTCGCCATCTAAAGAAATCAGATTCCCCACAAAAGAAGTTTGATTAATCGTCATTAAAGCTAAAACAAGACCACAAAAAAATGCAACACCGGCAAATTTTATTGGTAAATCTTTTAAACTTAAATCGCCATTCATGGCAAAAGTGGCAATAAAGACCACTGGAAAAACCAGAGATGATGAAAGGACTTGCGTAATTAAAGAAGGATTTTTTACTAGTTCAAAATTATAACGCCGTAAAACTTGTTGTAAGTTTTGGTTTTTCTTGTGAACTCGCCGTACGACTTGCTCGGTACTGGAAATATTTGTGACTTGTTCATAAAGTTGCGGTAAAATTTGCCACTTTACTAAGAAAGCCAAAATTAGTAACAAAGCGATAATTCCCACTAGGCTCAACAACCCCGTACTCGAAAAAGGGGCGTGAGTAATATGAAACAACGGTAACATTGGTAAAATAATGTTGCGGTCAGTTACATAACTGTCTGCAGTATCCTGATTCATAAACATGATTCCAATGATAACCAAGCCCATGGTCACCCACAAAAGCAATGTGGTCATCAACTTCTTATGTTTTTGAAAAACTTTTGTGCGTGTCAAACCAAAAACAATTAGACTGCACACTGCAAACAAGATTAAGAGTACAACGATAAACAATGCAACACTGATAAAAAGCGCCAAAATAATATTTAACCCACTTTTTAAGCTCGTTAGAAAAAACAATACCAGCAGTGGAATAATAAAAGGCACTACTGATAAAGCAACGACAATATTTTTGGCAATAAAAATTTGACTTTGCTTAAATGGTAATGGCAAATAACTTCCTAAATCTTTACTTTCAAAGAAAATATTATAGATAACACTTACACCTTGGGATAAACCCAATAGAGAAAATAACGTGGCAAAATACGTAAATGTTCCGGGCATTTTAGCAAAATTGGTCATAAAAAGCATAGAGCCATAAACTGCCAAAAAAACTAACCCAGATAACAAATATTGATTAATAATTGCCTGAGATAAATTTTTGCGTCCTTTTTTACGCAAGCGATCCGTTACTTGTGGATTGGAATAACGTAAACTGACGGCAATTAAAGCTTTTAATTGCTTACTCATCGCTCTCACCTGCTAGTTCTTTGACAATTTCTTCGCTATTTTTTCTGCCAGCCATTTTTAAATAAATTGCCTCTAAAGATTCTTCTGGATTTTCTGCTAACAAGTCTGTTACGGAACCGTTGTAAATCAGCTCTCCTTGTTTTAAGATTGCCAATTCATCACATAATTGTTGGGCTGTATCTAAAACATGAGTTGAAAAAATAACTGTCTTTCCTTTGGCCGCATGCTGTTTCATTAATTCTTTCAAATCAAAGGATGCTTGAGGATCCAAGCCTTGCATCGGTTCATCTAAAATCCAAATATCTGGATCTGGCAATAGCGCCCCAATAATAATGGTTTTTTGCCGCATCCCATGAGAAAAACTCGCCAATGTTTCATTCACATGATTTTCCATACTGAATAATTCTACTAATTCTTTTAGCCGACTTTCTTTATTTTCTAACTCATACGCTGCGGCAATCAAATCCCAATATTCCCCTGCTGATAACTGTAAAAAAATATCCGGCGTATCCGGAACATAGCCTATTCTTTTTTTGATTTCCATACGATTAGTCGATAATTCTTGACCGTCAAATAAAATTCGTCCCCGTGTCGGTTCAATGATACTGACTAAACTTTTAATGGTAGTTGATTTTCCGGCACCATTATGACCCAAAAAGCCAAAAATTTCGCCTTCTTTAATATTTAAGCTCAAATTCTGTAATGCTGTTTTTGTCCCATAATCTTTTCCCAACTGTTGTAACGCAATCATTTGATTCACTCCTTATGAAAACTGCTGATCATTACTTTTTTTAAACATTTTTTGCTTAATCCTTATTAATTAGTATCATACTACAATCTAACGCAGATAAAAATCAGCATTTGTTTATTAGTAGCATAAAAGATGATATTCCGCTTTTGCTAAAAGTAAGAAAAACTGTTGATTTCATATTGTTAATCAGCTTTATATCTTATATTTGTCACGATTAAATGCAAAATTTACCACTTTCATCTTAATTTACCAATAAAAAAGTGGCCACCACAAAGGGTCACCACTTGGTTAAAAAGCTATTTTTCTAAATCTTGGTAAATGGGAAAACGATCAGTCAAACGTTTTACGCTTGCTTTAATTTTCGCCAATTCAGCTTCATTATCGCGATTTTTCAAAGCACTAACCACTAATTGGGCAACTTGAGTACTTTCTTCTTCTTTAAAACCACGACTTGTTAAAGCAGGAGTTCCTACGCGAATTCCACTAGTTTCCATTGGACTTAATGATTCAAAAGGAATCGAATTTTTATTCAACGTAATATTGACAGACTCTAAAATATTTTCTGCGATTTTACCAGTAATATCCAAGCCTCTAACATCTACTAATAATAAATGATTGTCAGTCGCTCCTGAAACAAGACGCGTTTCCGGCGTTTGATTAAAGACTTTCGCCATCGCTTGGGCGTTGTTGATAACTTGTTGACTATAATCTTTAAAACTTGGATCTAACGCTTCTTTAAATGCAACAGCTTTTGCTGCAATCACGTGTTCTAACGGCCCACCTTGAATACCAGGGAAAACAGCACTGTTAATTTTTTTGGCTAAATCAGCATCGTTGGTTAAAATCATACCCCCACGTGGTCCACGTAAAGTTTTATGCGTCGTGGTCGTCGTAATATCGGCATAAGGAATTGGCGATGGATGTAAACCAGCAGCAACAAGACCGGCAATATGTGCCATATCAACCATTAATTTGGCTCCGATTTCATCGGCAATTTCTCTAAATTTGGCAAAGTCAATTGTGCGTGAATAAGCACTTGCACCAGCAACAATCAATTTAGGTTGATGTTTGCGGGCTAAGATTCGCACGACATTATAATCAATCACTTCTGTAGTCGGATCCACACCGTAACTGACAAAATGATAAGTTTTACCACTAAAGTTTACTTTAGAACCATGGGTTAAATGTCCCCCAGCTGAAAGGTCCATTCCCAAAATTGTATCGCCCGGTTGAACCAAAGCCAAGTATGCAGCCGTATTGGCTTGTGAACCAGAATGGGGCTGGACATTCGCAAATTGGGCACCAAACAATTCTTTAGCCCGATCAATCGCCAAGTTTTCTGCAATATCAACAAATTCACAGCCGCCGTAATAACGACGCCCAGGATAACCTTCTGCGTATTTATTGGTCAATACACTGCCTTGAGCTGCCAAAACGCCAGGTGAAACAATATTTTCTGAAGCAATTAATTCCAAGTTATTTTGTTGACGATTAAACTCATTGTCCACAGCTTCCCATAATTCTGGGTCAAATTCACGATAATCCATTTTAGCCACTCCTTTAATTAACACTCTTTTTCCTCGAACTTTTAGCCTAAGTATCAAAGCCACTTAGTATTGAAATTGTATCACAAAAATAAGGCGCAAAAGAAATCTTTCGCCCCTTATTTATTTGCGTTAATCTTCTGCAGTAAAATATTGTTGATTGGCAGATTTTTTCAAGCGATTCATGTAGGCGGCCCCAATTCCGTTTTCTGGATAAACTTCTGCTAAAATTACATCCAAATCTAATGCCGCATCATCTAGCGCTCGTAAGCCCGCAAACAAACCTTTTGCAGCAGCTGTTGCTGTATCTTTACTGTACATAAAGACACAGGCTGTATCATAGCGCATCTCTTCTGAAACTTTTGGGCCTGCCAAAACTCCCGCACGCAAATGATTGTCTTTTACCCACTCTTTGGCTTTTTGCCAATCCCCATCTTTTACTAATAAAACTTTTGTATCAGGTGCGTAATGTTTGTATTTCATCCCGGGTGCTTTGGGAGCTTCGGATTCACTAACTAAATGTTTATCCAGCAAAACAGGTATTCCTAAAGTTTTGCTTAATTCTTCTTGCGTAATAGCTCCAGGTCGTAAAATCACAGGGTCCTTGGTTGCATCACTTAAATCCAACACAGTTGACTCCAAGCCAATTTGGGCAGCACCATCATCGACAATTCCGGCAATTTTTCCCTTTAAATCATGATAAACATGCTCACTTGTAGTGGGGCTTGGTTTTCCAGAAGTGTTAGCGCTGGGTCCTACTAGTGGTACTTTGGCCAAAGCAATTAAATCACGTGTTTTTTTATTAGCAGGCATCCGAAAAGCAGCTGTGGATAAACCACCTGTAACGACAGGCGGTAAACTAGCTTTTTTAATGGTAAAAATCAAAGTTAATGGTCCTGGCCAATAAGTTTCAACGATTTTTTCAGTTAAGGGATGAAAGTTATCCACATAATCTTTTACCATCTCAAAGTTTGCTACCGTGACAATTAACGGATTGTCACTGGGGCGTCCTTTGACGGCAAAGACTTGCTTGACAGCTTCTGGTAAAAGTGCATTCGCACCTAATCCATAGACGGTTTCTGTGGGAAAAGCAATCAGCTCTCCTTCTTTTAATTTTTGTGCCGCTTCTTGTAGTTGGTCGGTTTGGTATACCTTCGTTTCCAATTCTTATCCACATCCTTTTTTAACAAAATAAGCGAGTTTTCAACAATTCTATTAAAGTTATCCACTTTTTGTGGATAACAGATTTGTCAAGTGTGCAAAAGTTTGTTAATAACTTTTTTATTTGTGAAACAGTTCTCCCTGCTATGTTTTTTAATCGTGAAACAATTTTAAAAAATTTTTTTCCACAAGTTTGCGTAATAATTAATACACATAGACCATTCGTTCATTACCACTTAAATCTTTTTTTACTTCAACTTTTTTTTGAGGAAAAGCTTGTTGAAAAATTTCAGCGACAGCTTTTCCTTGCATAAAACCAATTTCAAGAAAAATTTGACCCTCTTTAGCTAAAACTTTTTGCGCTTGCCTTGCCAATTTACGATAAATTGCTAAGCCGTTTTCAGCGGCAAATAATGCAATCTTAGGTTCAAATTCCCGCACGCTCTCATCCATCAACGCCCATTCATTGGCACTGATGTAAGGCGGGTTGCTGACAATCACATCATACTCTTCTTTAGCCCAAGATAAAGTATCCCCTAATACAAAATGCAATTTCGCACCTAAAGTGGACGCGTTTTCTTGTGCAACGGTTAATGTTTCTGGCACAATATCAACAGCAGTCACGTGCCAAAGTGGCCGCGCTAACTTTAAAGAGATTGCAATTGCACCTGTCCCTGTCCCCACATCCACCACTTTTTTACTTGGAGTCGCTGCATTTTTCTTTAAGACCCAATCAACCAATTCTTCTGTTTCAGGTCGCGGAATTAAAGTCGCTTCATTTACTTTCAATTGATGTCCATAAAAATACTCATAGCCTAAAAGATATTGCGGTGGCACATTTTGCAAAAGCTGTTTTAAATCAGCTTCAATTTGTGCTTGCTCTGCAGGAGAAATCGGCTGATTCATATTTAATAACCAGTTTGTTTTATTCCAACCTTTGCGCGCTAAAAAGACAAATTCAATGCTATGCCCTTCTTTGCCTGCAGCTTCTAAAAAAGAAGAAGCTCTTAACAGAGCTTCTCGATAGGTCTTAACCATTTTGCATCTCTTCTAATTTCGATGTTTGATCGTACATGATTAAGGCATCGATAATTTCGTCTAATTTTCCGGCTAAAATTTGATCTAGTTTTTGGATTGTCAAACCGATACGGTGATCAGTCACCCGATTTTGCGGGAAATTATAGGTGCGAATTCGCTCAGAACGATCTCCTGTTCCGACTGCAGACTTACGCGTTGCATCGTATTCACTTTGGGCGGCGTGAGAAATTTGGTCGTAAACACGCGCGCGTAAAATTTTCATCGCTTTTTCTCGGTTTTTTATTTGTGAACGCTCATCTTGCATGGCTACTACAACGCCAGTTGGAATGTGAGTCAACCGCACAGCTGAGGCTGTCTTATTGACGTGCTGTCCACCAGCACCAGAGGCATGATAGATGTCTGTACGAATATCTTTGTCTGCAATATCAATTTCAACTTCTTCTGCTTCTGGCATTACGACAACCGTGGCAGTCGAGGTGTGAATCCGGCCTTGTGATTCTGTTGAAGGTACCCGTTGGACACGGTGGGCACCACTTTCGTATTTTAGTTTTGAGTAGACATTATCACCGGTAATCATCATGATTACTTCCTTATAACCGCCGATACCCGTGATATTGGCATCCATCACTTCTACTTTCCAACCTTGCGCTTCAGCGTATTTTTGATACATGTTAAATAAGTCACCAGCAAAAAGTGCCGCTTCATCGCCACCGGCAGCACCGCGAATTTCCATAATGATATTTTTATCATCATTTGGATCTTTTGGTAATAATAAAATTTTAATGCGCTCTTCTAAAACTTCTTTTTCTTTTTTCAAATCACTTAATTCTTCTTTGGCCATTTCCGCCATTTCGTCATCTAAGTTTTCACCTAATAATTCTTCGGCATCTTTAATACCATCGACAACTTGCTTGTAACGACGATAAACTTCAACAGTTTCTCTGGTGTTAGCTTCTTCTTTTGAAAGCTCCATAAAGCGTTGTGTATCAGTGATTACATCTGGATCACTTAACAGCTCGCCTAATTCTTCGTAACGATCTTCAATTGCTTGCAGCTGATCATACATAATTTATTTTTGCTCCTTTATTATGAGATAGATAATTAGCGGTCAACTCAACCTGCTAAATATAATTTTTTTCTTATATTTCTGGATGAAAATAATGGTTGCGACAAACTGGATAGTAGGCTTCGTTGCCACCAATTTGGACTTGATCCCCTTCATAGACGGGTTTACCGTCGATATAGTGAAGATTCATAATTGCTTTTTTGTGACAAAACCAGCAAATAGTTTTCATTTCTTCGATTTTATCTGCATAAAGTAATAGATATTTTGAACCTTCAAACAACTCATTACGAAAATCATTTTTTAAACCAAACGCCATCACGGGAATATTCAATTCGTCTACAATTCTAGTAAAATCTAAAACATGTTGTTTTTGCAAAAATTGTGCCTCATCAATCAAAACACAATATGGCTTAAACTGTAAATTACTGATGGTTTCAAAAATATTGGTTTCCGCAAAAATTGGCAATGCTTCTCTTTCTAAGCCAATGCGACTGGAAACTTTCCCAACACCAGAACGTGTATCCAAACCACTAGTCATAATGACAACTGGTTTGTCTTGCTCTTCATAGTTGTGGGCAACTTTTAAGATTTCAATTGTTTTACCACTATTCATTGCGCCATATTTAAAAAATAATTGTGCCATTCACCAATTCCTCCGCTTCACTCTTTGATATTATAGCGGAAATAGTCAGCTTTTTACAGTAGGAATTTCTTTGGTGAAGGAGGGACAGTTTCTTAAAAACTTATTCCCCCTTGGAAAAAACAAAAAGCTGCCGTCAAATTTTTGACGGCAGCTTTTCAGGGAGTAAGAAAATGAAAAGAAAAGTTTGTTGGTATGTGTATATAGTAGTCAGAAAATGTGAACATTTTATGACAAGAGTTTGGCAAAACAGTACTTTTTTTCTAATGCTCAGCTTTAATTTTAAAAATTTTTCACCTTTTAATTTCCAAAGACAGTGGATTAAGGCATATGAATTTACCGCATTTTCTCTAGTTGTCTGCTATACTTAAAGAAAATGAATGCGACTTTAAAGGAGTTTTTTATGCATATTATGCGAGTGCTACGGCAAAAATCGCGTCGTGCACGTTTTTTTATTGCCAGTAATGTTTCTTCTATCCAAGTGATTGTAAGTTACTATTTAATTATGACGGTAATCTCATTACTGCTTTTTTATTTGCCTTTTTTCCGACAACCCAATGTTCATGTTCCTTTTTTAGACATGGTATTTATGGCAATTAGTACCGTGAGTGTGACCGGCTTAACGACCTTCAATATCAATCATGTATTCAATGATAATGGCGTTATCTTGTTGGAAGTTTTATTTCAAATCGGTGGTTTAGGCATTATGATGATTTCCACCTTCTTTTTTATTATTTCCCGCCGCAAGATTTCTTTAAAACAACGGCAATTGATTATGACAGATATGAATCAACCGCGTTTAAGTGGGATTGTACGCTTGATCCGGATTACTTTCACGATGATTTTAGTCTTTCAAGTGAGTTTTGGCCTATTATTTGCTGGCTACTTTTTGTGGCAAGGTTATTATCACAAACTTGGTGATGCGCTGTTTTACGGTTTTTATCAAGCAATTTCTGCTGTCACCAATTCTGGCTTTGATGTAACGGGAGACTCCATCATGCCTTTTGCCCATGATTATCCTTTCTTATTAGTCATTATGTTTTTGATTTTTATTGGTGGGATTGGTTTTCCTGTTTTAATGGATTTTTACGAATGGGTGTTATACCGGCGCAAGAAAATTCAAAGACGGCTTCCTTTTCGTTTTTCACTGTTTACTAAGATTGCTGTCTTAGCCTTTGTCATTTTATTTATTGGTGGCACACTTTTAATTTATTTATTGGAAAGAGATCACCTCTTTGCCGCCATTGATCCTTTTGGTCGCTGGGTGAACAGTATGTTTTATTCCATGACGACCCGTAACGCTGGTTTGCAAATTCATGACCTGGGAGAATTTCAAGTTACCACCTTGATTATTTTTTCCTTATTAATGTTTATCGGTTGCAGCCCTAGTTCTGTCGGCGGTGGTGTACGAACGACAACCATTGCAATCATCGGCCTGTACATGACCTCATTTCTAAAAAGTGAAGATAATATTAACATTTTTGGCCGTCGTATTAGTGATGCGGATGTGAGAAAGTCAGTTGTGGTTTTTATGTTGTCACTGGCCATGTGCTTTTTTAGTGTTTTATTACTAAGTGCCACTGAAGAACAATCTTTAATTGCCATTATTGTCGAAGTCACTTCCGCTTTTGGAACTACCGGGCTATCTCTTGGTATTACCGCTGATTTATCCGTTGTCGGAAAAATCGTTATCGCTTTATTAATGTTTATCGGACGTATCGGCATGTTATATACGCTGTTATTGTTCATTCCAAAAGAAACCCGCGATCAGGGGTATGAATACCCGACAGAACAAATTATTATTGGCTAATTTAAACGCAGCTGCAGGAAAATTCCTGCAGCTTTTTTTACACTTAAATTATCGGTTACAAGCAAAATTTAAGAAAAAGCAAAGGTGTTACCGTAATGTATTCAGACTATGGTATGATAAGTTGAATTTATGAAACAATTTAACGTTAGTTTAACCAAAAGGAGTAACAGAATTTATGAGCTTACGTAGTCACCTGGCGATTTTTGCCGGTAAAAGTGCCCAATGGATTTTAAAAACATTTTTTAAAGGCGGTTCTAGTTATCCCGGCCAACTTGCTTTAAAAATTGATCCCAATGTTTTGGATCACTATTCTGACCTTTATGAGGTAGTTGTCGTGACCGGTACCAACGGAAAAACGCTTACTACTGCTTTAACGGTCAATATTTTGCAACAGCAATTTGATGAAGTGTTGACCAATCCGACTGGTGCCAATATGGTTCAAGGTATTGTTTCGACCTTTTTATCCGCAAAACCAAAGAAAAATCAAAAAAACTTTGCGGTCTTAGAAATTGACGAAGCCAGCCTAAGCAAAGTAACCGAATATATTAAGCCGGAATTATTTGTTTTTACCAATATTTTTCGTGATCAAATGGATCGTTACGGCGAAATTTATACAACTTATCGTTTAATTGTAGAAGGCGCTGCACAATCCCCCAATGCCCCAATTTTATGTAATGGCGACTCACCTATTTTCAATTCCGTGGATACGGTGAATCCGCGAAAATATTATGGTTTTGATCACTTGCCTGACAAAGAACAAATGGCCCACTATAATACCGATGGCGTTTTATGTCCGCAATGCCATCATATTTTGCACTACAAAATGATTACTTATGCCAATCTTGGGAAATATTATTGTCCTAACTGCGGATTTCATCGACCTGAATTAGATTATAAACTAACCAAAATGGTATCCATGGACAATACTTCCGCAGATTTTATTATAGACGGTCAAGAATATGGCATTGAAGTAGGCGGCATGTACAATGTCTACAATGCGTTAGCAGCAACTGCTGTGGCGGAGTATTACGATGTACCTGCGGAAAAAATCAAAGCAGGTCTTGGCTATGATGAAAAAGTTTTTGGTCGACAAGAAATTATCGACATTGATGGCAAAAAATGCACCTTAGTCTTAGTCAAAAATCCAGTGGGGTTAAATCAAGTTATCGACATGATCGGCCTCTCCCCTTATCCTTTTTCACTAGTGGCGTTATTAAATGCCAACTACGCTGATGGAATTGATGTCAGCTGGATTTGGGATGGTAATCATGAAGCTTTTGCTCAAATGAACATTCCCGCAGTGATTGCTGGTGGTGAACGTCACAAAGATATGGCTTTACGCTTAAAAGTAGCGGGCATTACTGACGATAAATTAACCGAAACAAAAGATTTAGACGAAGTTATTGAAGATATTAAGAAATTACCAACTGAAAATGTTTATATTTTAGCAACTTATACTGCCGTGTTACAATTACGAAAAAAATTGGCGGAAAAAGGTTACATTAAAGGAGGAATGGATCGTGGCTGATTATGAACTAACATTAGCCCATCTATACGGCAACCTGTTAAACACTTATGGGGATAACGGTAACTTATTGGTTTTACAATATTTGGCAAAAAAAATGGGGATTCAATTAGATACAGAAATTGTTAGTATCCATGAAAAATTTGACGCAACCAAGTATGACTTAGTATTTTTTGGCGGCGGTCAAGATTTTGAACAATTAATTGTTTCAGAAGATATTCAGCAGAAAAAAGCCGACTTAACCGATTATATTGAAAACGATGGAATCATGTTAGCTATTTGTGGTGGTTACCAATTATTAGGCCATTATTATATGGGAGCCAATGGCGAAAAAATCAATGGGATTGGCGCATTGGACCATTATACTTTGAATCAAGATAACAACCGCTTTATTGGCGATATCGTCATTCACAATGAAGAATTTGACGAAACTTATTACGGCTTTGAAAATCACAACGGTCGCACTTTCCTAGGCGAAGGGGAACGTCCCTTGGGTAAAATTGTCGAAGGTAAAGGCAACAACGGGGAAGATCAAACTGAAGGTGTCATTTACCGCAATGTTTATGGTTCTTATTTCCACGGGCCAATTCTAGCTCGCAATGAAAAATTAGCTTACCGCTTATTAAAAACTGCTCTGGAAAAAAAATATGGGGCAATAGATGTACCAACTTTAGCTGAAATTGCTTAAAACAGGAAAAGCGGAACAAACGTGCTCAACTCTCAATTAATAAGCTGGATTGAGAAAATCTAAAGGCAGCGGCTAGCTCTTTGGAAAAATCTCAGAAATTTGATTTCTGATGCTCTTTATCACATCAAAAAGCACCTTATAAAGTCTTGTCATTGACTGACTTTATAAGGTGCTTTTTAATTTCATTAACACAACCGCATATCTACTTTTTGTAAAAAGCGTCCACTCGTCACTACTTCTGCGTTAATTTCTGCAAATTGTCCCTCGTTTAATTCATAAAGACTAAATCCTGCATGCTGAATAAAACGCACAATTCCGGCCCCTTCATCTTGCCCTAAAAAGGAAAGACCATCAGCAGTATAATAAGGAATTTCACTTACTGTCCTTTGATAATGACTATGGGTGTGGCCATTTATAACTGCTAAAACATCATAACGTTTTAAAATCTGCCATACTTGCTGAGACTGGGGTAATGGGGGCGTCGCATATTGCTTTTCAAGTAAATGATGATGAGTCATAAATAAAACCGGTTTATCGTGATGGGTAGAAAGAATTTCTTCCAGCCAATTTAATTGTCCCCGATCAATATGTCCGTCAGCTTTACCATACACCGAACTATCAAAGGACAACAAATAGAAATCTTTAAATGCGTAGACAAAATTATAGTAATGGGATGTTGGAACATTTTTCAACCATCCCTGGTAAAAATTTTCTTTAATATCGTGATTTCCTAATGTCACAAAGACAGGCGTGTTGGGAAATGATTTGTCAAAATATTTTTTTAAAAAAGCATAATCTGTCACTTCACCATCCTCGGTCAAATCCCCCGTAATTAGAACCAAATCAATTGTTGCTTGTTCTTTCGCTTTTTTTATCGCAACATCGATATAATGGAAAGGATTTTCCATTTTCGTCAGCATCTCTTGGTACCCATTTTCTGCGGGTAGATATTCTTGACGATAATGCAGATCAGATAATTGTAAAATTTTCATTAGCGTAACTTCCTACGAATCCAGCCAGTAAACAAATCTAAGGAAAAGACAGTTACCACGACTCCTAATAAAATGATGCTCACGCGATCCCAACTTCGAGTTTGGATGGCAAATATCAGCGGTGCCCCGATTCCGCCAGCACCAACTAAGCCCAATGTTGCAGCACTACGAACCGCAATTTCAAAATGATTTAATGCTAACGAGCTATAAATTGGCAGTAAGTAAGGAATTCTTACTGAAAAAACAATCTGCCAAAAATTGGCACCAATCGCTGTTGCATCCTCTACCAAGGCTTCATTCATCCCTTCTGCTTCTTCAGTAAATAATTTACCTAGCATCCCAATTTGATGTACTCCAATCGCCATCACCCCAGCAAAAGGTCCTGGTCCGACAACTTTGACAAAAATAATCGCATATACCAGTTCAGGAAATGCTCGTAAAATGTTACAAATAAATTTGCCAATTTTGGCTACCCACGGATAACTTTGCCATAAGTTGCTGGCACTAATTAAAGTTAGCGGCAATGCTAAAATAGTTGCGATAAAAGTTCCTAAAAAAGCAATACCAATCGTCAGTAGCAAAAGACTGATTAAATCTTCGCCGCTGCCGTCATAGAAATAGCGCCAATCTGGATGGGCTAATCCTTGTAAAACTTCTTTACCCATCGCAAGAGAAAAAGTTTTTAAACTACTATAGTCAATTCCTATTGCAGAATAAATTACCAAAATTAAAAGTAACAGGAGGAAAAAATATGTTTTTTTACTAATTTGGTTGATTATCATCCCAATCTCCTCCTAACTGCTTCACTTAAACCGTCCACAATCGCTACTACCACAAATATCGTCAAAATAATAATCGCTACCCGATCGTAACGCATTAAAGCCAAGGAAGAGTTCAAGATTACACCAATTCCGCCAGCTCCAACATAACCTAAAACCGTTGAAGCCCGCACGTTCACTTCAAAGGCATAAAAAGTGTAGCTAATAATCTGATTAATGACTTGCGGTGCAACAGACCAAATAGCAATTTGCATTTTATTGGCTCCCACAGCTTCATTGGCTTCGATTGGGCCAAAGTCAATGGTTTCAATGGCTTGAAAAACCAACTGAGAAACCATGCCAAATGTAAAAACGGCAATCGTTAGGACACCAGTTGCTTCACCAATACCAAAAATAGCAACAAATAATGCTGCCAACAGCAAATTAGGAATTGTACGGATGACACCTAAGAAAAAGCGGATAATATAGGACAGCATACGCTGTTTTGTTACGACCTGGGTGGCTAAAAAGCTAATTGGAACGGCAAATAACATCCCTAAAAAAGTTCCTATAACAGACATTTGCAATGTTTTGACTAGAGGCATTAAAAGATTTGGCAAGTAGCTAAAATCCGGCTTTAAAAAGCGCGCTAAAAAAATTCCCATTTGATTGGAATTTTGAAAAACTGCCTGAAAGTCAGCCCCAGTCAAAACCACGCTACTTTGAAAACAGACCAATAAAACAACGACAACAAAGAGGTGCTTGTACCAATTAAAGTGAACAGTATCTTTAATTTGCATTGGCCGCCACATCCTTTTCATAGGCCTTACCATAAATCTCACTAAGACGCTGCGCCGTTAAGTTTTCCGCTGCGCCATCAAAGACAATTTCGCCACTTTTTAAGGCAATGATCCGAGTAGCATAGGCTTTTGCCAACGGTACAGAATGAATATTAACAATAATCGTTTTGTTTAAGCTCTGATTGATTTGTTTTAAATCTTCCATCACTTTTTCTGCCGTCACTGGATCTAAGGAAGCAACAGGTTCATCGGCTAAAATAATTTCGGCTTGTTGTACTAATGCTCTGGCAATTAAAACCCGCTGCTGTTGCCCACCACTCAATTCGTCACTCCGGGTATGCAATTTATCAGATAAACCCACTTGTGCCAAGGCTGTCGCTGTTTTTTCATAATCTTCTTTGGTAAACAAGCCCAAAATACTTTTCCACGTGGAGTAATAGCCCAGTCGACCAGATAACACATTTTTTTGGACGGTACTGCGTTTGACAAGATTAAAACTTTGGGAAATCAAACCAATATTGCGGCGAATTTGGCGCAATTTTTTCTTGCCCGCTTTTGTAATCGACTCATCATTAATAATAATTTCACCCGCAGTTGTGGCAACCAAGCGATTGATAGAACGTAACAACGTACTTTTTCCTGCTCCACTCAAGCCGATGATTGCAACAAATTCCCCATCTTGAATCGTTAAATTAATATTTTGTAAACCTTTGACGCCATTAGGGTATACTTTGGCGACATTTTTAAATTCAATCATGTATCTCGCTCCTAATTTAGTAGAAATTAATTTCTAACAGCCAAGCAGTTAGAAAAAGCCAGCTCTTAAGAACTGGCGATTTTGTTATTCGGAAGCTTTTTTAGTATATTCGCGAATTGTATCATAAGCACTATCTGCTGCTGCTTGATAACCTTTGTGTCCCCATAAAGCCATTGCTTCTTGACCGGCTTCATCTTTTGGCATCGCTAAGAAAACATCTTTAATTTCTTTTTTTAGTTGGCTAGCCATTTTCGGTTGCACTGCAATTGCATCATTGGGAATATCCCCTTGTGTTAATGATAAAACCCGTAAATCTTTCATGAGATCTTGATCACTAAATTTTGATGCAAAAACATTGCGGGCTCCTTCAAAAACAAAAGCAGCATCCATTTGACCATTTAAAACTGCCGTCATTTCACTCGGAATATCATTGACAGTGGTAAGGGTGGCATCTTTTGTAGGGTCAATACCAGCATCTTTTAATTCTGCTACTGGATAAATGTAGCCACTCGCTGAATTTGGACTTAAAGTCGCAATCTTTTTCCCTTTTAAATCAATTAAATTTTTTAAATTACTATCGGCTTTCACCAAAATTTCACCTTTAAAAGTATTCGTCAATTTATCGGTGGGTAAGCCTGTTTTTCGATCGTATGCACCTAATTGAGAGGTTAATAATGCTTCTGCTGCATCCATGTCTTTTGCCTGTACATATGCTGCTGGAGGCATAATGCCTACATCTACTTGACCAGAAGCCATTGCTTCCACAATAGTAGAGTAATCTGTTGCTAATGTTACACTGACATCTCTATCTAACTTTTCAGATAAATACGCTGCAAATGGTTTTGTTTTAGCTTCCATGGAACCATCATTATTAGTAGGAACAAATTGAACTACCAATTTTTCTTTTGTATTCCCTTGTGCTTTTTGCTCATTACCACATCCTGCAAGACCAACTAAAATTCCTAGCGTTAAAAGACCGGTCGCCAACATTTTGAAACGCATTTTTTCTCCCCCTATTGGAAAATGATTTATATTGCTTCCACATAATAGCAAGAATTATTCGAAACAAAAATGACCTGTGTCACTTTGACGGTAATTTTTTTGTAAATTTTAGGTAAAACCCGAACATTACCGCCATAAAGAAGCAAAAAAGGATGCTTTTTTACTTATTTACCGTTATAATCAAAAATAACAAAACGCACATGTGAGAAAGGACGCTTTTATGAAACAGCTATTGGATAAAAGCCAGTTAAAAGAAGCGATTATTAGCCATAACTTGCAAGATTACTTAGATACCGATTTATTTTCAATTGCGACTTTGCGTACTTTTGAAAAAGATGAGGATTTAATCCAAGCGGGCACACCATCTAAGTACTTGTATTTTCTTGTCGAAGGTTCGGCCATGGTCTATTCTTACGCCTACGATACACAAAATATTTGTATCAATTATTGTTACGAAGCGACCATTATCGGTGAAGCCTCTTCCTTATGGGAAACCACCCCCAGAAGTAGTGTTAAAGCTATGACGCCTTGTACTTGTGTCTGTGTGAATTTATTGCAATACCGGGCACTTTTACAAAATGATTTACGTTTTTTAAAACATACCTGTCAACTTCTTAGCTATCGCTTGAATACCGGCATTAGTCTAGCCAACTCCTTAAGCGAACCGGTGGAAACACGCCTTGCACGTTTTATTTTAGAACACGAAAAAGAAGGCCGTTTTTCTTTTCAGTTGAATAACTGCGCCGCTATTTTAAATGTGAGCTATCGTCATCTTTTACGTACTATGACAAATTTCAAAAAACAAGGTATCTTGCAAAAAGGCCGTGGGGGCTACATTATTTTAAATAAAAAAGAATTGGCAGATTTAACAGCTTAAGTTGATAGCAATACGACAGATGTCTTCTTTTGTCGTATTGCTTTTTCATGGTAAGACTCTTTTTTTGTACCTTCATTCAATAAGGTATAGGCTTTGATTGAGGTGAAAAAAGATGAAAATTTTAATTTTAGGTGCCCATGGAAAAATAGCCCAACTTGTCAGAGAAAAATTATCAGAAACGTCTGATTCTTCTAATTTGATTCGGCTATTTTTACGCGATGCTAACCGAATCCAAAATATCCGCAAAAATGAAGAAGTGATGGAAGGCGATGCCGCTAATTTTGATGATTTAGTCAAAGCTTTAGTAGATGTTGATTTCGTGTACGCAAATTTAGCCGGTAAAAATATTGAAGACCAAGCCAAAAATATTGTCAAAGCAATGGATGCTGCTAACAAGAAGCGTTTAGTCTGGATTTCTACTTTAGGCATTTACGATGAAGTCCCTGGCGAATTTGGCAAATGGAATCATCAAATGTTAGATGGTGGCTATTTGGAAACTTACGCTGCCGCAGCTGAGATCATTGAAAATTCTGATTTGGATTACACTATTATCCGACCTGCTTGGTTAACCAATAAAGACGAAGTTGATTTTGAATTAACCCAAAAAGGAGAACCTTTTAAAGGAACAGAAGTATCACGAAAAAGCATTGCCGCTTTCGTGACTGAAATTATGCAAGAACCAAACAAATATATCAAACAATCCCTTGGTATAAATAAGCCAAATACTGCTGGCAAAAAACCTGCCTGGTATTAATCACCTTAAACAAAAAGCTAGAATAAGGAACTAACATCCCTATTCTAGCTTTTTTTGCGTATAATAAAATTAATAGTAAATTATCAAAAATAAGGCTTACCCAAGCATCCCAATGGGGTAAATCCAAAGGAAGATAGAAAATGAAGGAAACTCTTGCTGATGATTTAAATCTTTTAAGCACTTTTTGCGGTGTACGAGATCTTACTACTTTATCGCAAAGTGCTCTTTATCAAAAATACAATAAAACCAAAGCAGACGCTTTTATTTTATTCGGCGGCAGTATTTTAGCTGGAATCGATGTCATGATAACCGCCATGAAGAACCAGGTGGCCAAACATTACTTAATTGTTGGTGGTCAAGGCCACACCACCGATGCGCTACGTTCAAAAATTAATCATTTTTATCCTCAAATCCAAACAAAAAATGCTAGCGAAGCTAAAATGTTTCAAGATATTCTGCAACTAAAAACAGAACATACCGCCGATTATTTAGAAGAAAAATCGACTAATTGCGGTAATAACATTTCCAATCTACTGGAGGTATTGGCAACAAATCACCTGCCAAGCAATACGCTGATTTTATGCCAAGATGCAACGATGCAGCGCCGCATGGGAGCTACATTAACTAAGGCTGCTCCTGAAACCACTGTTATTAATTACGCCAGCTATGAAGTAAATGTCATTACCAAAAACAATCAGCTACAATTTGACCGCAACCTCTTGGGAATGTGGGAGTTGGAGCACTACATTACTTTACTGCTTGGTGAAATAAGTCGGCTGCAAAATACTCCTACCGGCTATGGTCCAGCCGGCAAAAATTTTATCGCTCCTGTGTTTATCCCAAAAGATGTACTAGCGGCTTTTTATCGGGTTGCAAAATTATTTCCCAATCAAATACGCACTGCCAATTCGGCCTATGCTTAAAATTTAAGTGAGTAATTTTTTCTCTATTTAAATAAAAAAATGGTTTATCAAAATACTTTTTAATCCTTGGAGGTTGATTATGAAAGGCATGTTTTTTGACTTTAATGGTACGTTGATTAATGATACAAAAAAACACGAAGACGCTTGGCAAACATTTATTACTCAAGTTACCGGCTCCTCTGTTTCTAATGCTGACTTTGCCAGATATTTTCATGGTAAAAATGCGAAACACACTTTAGAACATGTTTTTAACCGCCCCTTAACACCAAAAGAAATTGAGGATTATGCAGAAGAAAAAGAAGCAATCTATCGTAAAATCTGCTTGGCCAATCCCCATTATACTTTGCTAAAAGGTGTGCCAGAATTTTTAACCCGGTTGCAAAAACACCAAATTCCTTTTACCATCGCCACAGCTTCAGGTAAAACAAATTTAGATTTCTATTTTGAAACACTGGGGTTAAAACAATGGTTTGATCTGAATCAGGTTGTCTATGACGATGGCACTATGATAGCAAGCCCGATCCGGACCCTTATTTAAAAGGGGCTGCTCGCTTAAATCTTCCTGTTGCAGAATGTGTCATTTTTGAAGATGCCCCCGCTGATCTTGCGAGTGCTTATAATGCTAATCCAGCAAAAATAGTTGCGGTTGCGACATCTGTCAAAAAAGATACTTTAGCTTCATTACCAGGTGTTTCGCTTGTAATTGAAGATTTTACCGATTCAGCCCTAGATGAATTACTCACCCACTTTATTTAAAAAAACAACAGCCATCTTTTTTCTCCCAGATGGCTGTTGCTTTTTTATACTTTTACTGCCATTGTGCCGTAACACTCACGCCAAAATGATCACTCACAATTGGTGTTTTGTCACCATCAAAAATGACTTCATGATCAATTACCTTAAATTCAGGGGTCATAAAAATATAATCAATCCGTTCTCCTGAACTTTGTTCCCACCCAGCGATTTTTGCTAAAGTTGTGTGGTCGCCAACTCGTTTTGTGGCCGCGTAAAAACTATCTTGCAGCTGCCAATCACTTGTTAAGATTAATTCATAACCTGGTGTATGGGCTGGGTTATTAAAATCCCCCATTAAAACAAGAGGATAAGAATTATTTGCAAAAAAAGCTTGCGTCTTTTCCCATTCAAAAGAAAAACCTTCTGTCCACCACGAAAAATGACCACTCACTACTTGAAGAAGCTGCCCTTCTACTTCTGTTAAAGCCGTTAAAATTCTTCTGGTATGATAATCCGCTACATCACTTGTCTTTGAAACCAAACTATCTTTGGCAAAAAAAGGTGTTTTGGCTAAAATCGCGACGCCTTCATAAAAGCGATCATAACCAATATGGTTATAGCACCAACTCCAGTAATAGTCTTTTTCTAGACATTGCAATTGTTCTTGTAGACGCAAAGCAAAATTGTCCTCATGAATGGTCACATCTGTACTACTGGGAATAAACCAATCATCTAAAACAGCTATTTCACTGGTCATCAGCTGATTAACTTCTTGTAAACAAATGACATCGTAATCATTTGTGGCAATATTTTGCACAAGTTGTGTTAATTTTTCTGCTTGATTTTCTTCCAGCCAACTATGACAATTTAAAGTTAAAAATTTCATTTCATTGCTCCCATCTTTGTTCTTTCAAGAATAGCACACTTTTATGCCTAAGAAAAAGGACTGCACCTTTAGACGCAGCGTCTTTTAGCGCAATCCTTTCCTATTTACAGTGCTACTTTGGCTACTTCTGTTTTACCTGTAAGTTCTCCAGTTTTCGTCAATGTCACAGACTTAATTTCATCTGCATTGGTAAAGGCTACAATAATGGTCGTTTGCTTATCAGCTGCTTTAATGGCGGCTAAATCCATTTGAGCAATCACATCGCCAGCTGAAACTTTATCACCATCTTTTACATTGACTGTAAATGGCACACCTTTCAAGTCTACTGTATCAATTCCCATATGCACTAATACTTCTAAGCCATTATCTGTCAGTAAACCTAATGCATGTTTCGTAGGAAAGACACTGGTAACTGTCCCAGAAACAGGCGCATAGACAATCCCATTTTTAGGCTCTACACCAAAACCGTCTCCCATCATTTTTTGAGAGAAAACAGGATCATTCACTGCTGAAATCGCCTTAACTTCACCATCTGCTACGTTAACAATTGTTTCTGTTACCCCTTTATATTCTTGGGGTTCTTTTTCTTCACTAATTTGAGCAATCACTTCTGTTTGTGGAATTTCCATTCCGGAATCAATGGCATCTTGAATATCTGATTTTAAAATATCCGCTTTTGGTCCATATACAGCTTGAACCCCTTTGTCTTTCACCAATAATCCCATCGCTCCGGCATTTTTCCAATCTGGCTCGCCACCAACTTTGGCAGGATCTTTGACGGAAACGCGCAAACGCGTCATACATGCATCAACATCCATAATGTTTTCTTTTCCACCTAAAAGATTGATAACTTTCACAATTTGGGAGTTTGGATCCAATTTACCATCTGCTGTGACAGTAGTGGTATCGACATCTTTATTATCATTTTCATAATTGCCGTTACGTCCTGGCGTAGCAAAATTGAATTTTTTAATTAAGAAATTAGCGATAAAAAACATCACGACGCCAAAGACTATCGTTACCCAAATGAAATTAAACAAATCTCCCCCTAAACCAGCTTTAATAGCCATTGGGGTTCTGGTTAACAATTCAATATTCCCAAACGAATGGACTCGCAAATGAACGATATCGGCCATCGCAAAAGCTGCCCCTTGCACAACTGCATAAACCACATACAATGGAACCGCAGCAAACATAAACATAAATTCTAGTGGTTCTGTTACCCCAGTTAAAAAGACAGCCAATGCAGCAGAAAGATACATGGATTTATAAGCATTGCGTTTGTCTTTATCCACATTGCGATACATAGCCAATGTTAGACCCATCAAAATACCAGAAGCACCAATCATTTGTCCAACTTTAAAACGTGCTGGTGTAAAATGATTTAATACATATTCATATTGAGACATATCCCCTTGACCTTTTAAGTTAACCAAATCAGTGGCCCACGCCAACCATAATGGATCTTGGCCAAATACTTGTTGTCCGGCTTGTGCCCCTGACATAATCGTATAGGCACCGCCCAATTCCGTATAATTAATGGGAATCGTTAACATATGATGCAACCCAAATGGTAGGAGCAAACGTTCCAATGTTCCGTATAAAAACGGTGCCAAAATTGGCGCTGTTTCTTGTGATTGTGCAATCCATAAACCAAAATTATTAATACCTGCTTGAATTACAGGCCAAACAATTGCTAAAGCTAACGAAACTAAAATCGAACGGAAAATAACCACAAAAGGTACAAAACGTTTTCCATTGAAAAAGGCTAATGCATCCGGTAATTTGCGGAAATTGTAATATTTATTGTAAGCTGTCGCCCCTACAAACCCGGCAATAATCCCGACAAAAACCCCCATGTTTAATGCTGGAGCTTCTAAAACGCTGGTAAAAAAACCATTTACCATAATTTTAGTGCCAAATAACGTTTTAGTTAACGCTTCTGGATCAGCTAGCATTTCACTTGTCACACCAAAAACCGCTCCGGTAATACGGTTAATTAAAATGAAAGATAATCCGGCCGCAAAAGCACCACCCGCTCTTTCTTTGGCCCAACTTCCCCCAATTGCTAAAGCAAATAAAAGATGAAGGTTTCCGATAATGGCCCAACCAATGTTTTCAATTACACCACCTGTTGTCACTAAAGCCGCCATCTCCGGATTCATCATAGGAATTGTTTTCCCAATACTAATCATTAAGCCCGCAGCTGGCATAACTGCTATGACAACCATTAATGCTTTACCAAATTTTTGCCAAAACTCAAAACTAATTAATTTTTTCAGATTTTCTTTCACAGACCTTCACTCCTTTAATAATTTCCCGTTGTTACAATGAATAATTACATCCTTTTCCAATTGCGCAAACAACGCAATCGGTTTCGTTGCAAATTATTATAGCGGAGTTCGTTTTTGCTGTAAAGGTAAAATTAGATTTTTATTTATACCCAGGTTTTCAAAATAAATTAGAGAATAAACAAAAAAGTCCCTTCAGTGGAAAATAATTCTTTTTTTAGTTAAAAAAAAACTTTCGTAGAATTTTTTTGCAAATTATTGCTTGACTTGCGCAATCGATTGCGTTTATTATTTAGTTAACGAAGACAACACAAGGAGGATTATAAAAATGAATCAGATTCAGCGCCTATTTGACATTGACCCCTGGAAAATCACTACCAAAACTTTTGACAAACAAAATCGTCGCTTGCAAGAATCACTGACAAGTACTGGTAATGGTTACATGGGGATGCGGGGAAATTTTGAAGAACAATACTCAGGTGACCATCATTTAGGTACTTATCTAGCAGGTGTATGGTATCCAGATAAAACTCGCGTTGGTTGGTGGAAAAATGGCTATCCTGATTATTTTGGCAAAGTCATTAATGCTATCAACTTTCTAAAATTAAATATTACCGTCAATGGCACAATCATTGACTTAGCGACAATCCCCCACGAAGACTTTCATTTGGAACTAGATATGCAAACGGGGATTTTAACACGTCGCTTTACGATTAAATTAGCTGACGCGACAGTGCGTTTTAATTTTGAACGCTTCTTATCCATTGTCAAAAAAGAACTAGCTGTTTTGAAAGTAACTGCTGAAGTAATTACTGGGGCTGCTGAAATTACGATTGATTCTGCATTAGATAGTAATGTCCGCAATGAAGACAGCAACTATGATGAATTATTCTGGGAAGAAAAAGACAGTGGTACACAAGGTGATGGTACTTATTTAACAGTCCAAACGATTCCAAACAACTTTGGTATTGAACGTTTTAGCGTGACGGCTATGATGAAACACGACCAGCCCGCTCTTGAAACTACACCTGCACCATTAGGGATTTCACAATCTTTTAGTTATGAAGCAAAAGCAGGCGAAACCATTTATTTTGAAAAACGAATTATCGTTTTAACCAGTCGTGATGTGCCAGAAGAAGACCAAGCGATGAAAGCTTATGAATTAATGACTGCGTATAGCGAAAGTTTTGATGTTTTAAAAGAAGAACAAGTTGCAGCTTGGAAGAAACGTTGGGAATTAGCCGATGTGGCAATTAATGGTGATCCAGCTGCACAGCAAGGTATTCGTTTTAATTTATTCCAATTATTTTCAACCTATTATGGCGACGATGAACGTTTAAATATTGGTCCAAAAGGCTTTACTGGCGAAAAATATGGTGGTGCCACTTATTGGGATACTGAAGCTTACGCGGTACCTCTTTATTTAGCCTTGGCAGAACCAAAAGTTACCAAAAATCTTTTGAAATATCGTCACAATCAATTACCAGAAGCTCATATTAATGCACAAAAACAAGGTTTAGCCGGCGCTTTATATCCAATGGTAACCTTTACTGGAATTGAATGTCATAATGAATGGGAAATTACCTTTGAAGAAATCCATCGGAATGGTTCTATCGCGTATGCGATTTATAACTATACCAACTATACTGGTGATCAGACATATTTACAAAATGAAGGTTTGGAAGTTTTAACTGCGATTGCGCGTTTTTGGGCGGATCGCGTTCACTTTTCAAAACGGCACCAAAAATATATGATTCACGGTGTTACGGGACCTAATGAATACGAAAATAATATTAATAACAACTGGTATACCAATATTTTAGCTGCATGGGTATTGCGATATACCTTGGAAAATTACCGTCGTTTTGAAGATGTGGCGACTGTTTCAATTCCCCAAAGCGAACAAGATCAATGGGAAGACATCTTCAACAATATGTATTTGCCAGTCGATGAAGAATTAGGTGTTTTTGTCCAACATGATACCTTCTTAGACAAAGACTTAATGCCTGTAACCGATTTAAATCCAGCTGATTTACCTTTAAATCAACATTGGTCTTGGGATAAAATTTTACGTTCTTGCTTTATTAAACAGGCAGATGTGCTGCAGGGAATTTATTATTTCTCTGATCAATTTACCTTAGAAGAAAAACGGAAAAACTTTAATTTCTATGAACCAATGACCGTCCATGAATCTTCTCTTTCTGCCAGCATTCACGCTATTTTAGCAGCTGAACTAGGCATGGAAGAAAAGGCTTTGGAAATGTACGAACGCACGGCCCGGCTAGATTTGGATAATTACAATAACGATACTGAAGACGGCTTGCATATTACATCGATGACTGGTAGTTGGTTAGCCATTGTACAAGGCTTTGCACAAATGAAAACCGATCACGAAACACTTTCTTTTGCACCATTTTTACCAAGCAAATGGGAAAGTTATGCCTTTCATATTAACTATCGCGGTCGCTTGTTGGCTGTAACAGTTGAAAAAGAAAATGTTACCTTAAAACTTGTTTCTGGTGACGCCATATCTGTGACTCTTTATGATGAAAGTTATGAATTAGCAGACGAAATCACAGTTGCTATGAAAGACTAGTTCTTGCGCCCGCACTCTGCGGGCGTTTTCTGATTTTCCATTTTAAAATGACAACAATTATTTTTATGAAATCAAAGTAGTGAATGCACAATAAAAAAGTATCTGTTATTATTCCGTTAATTTGGCTAGTTTTCTGGCGTTAAAATTGCTATGATAGCAAAAGAATCCATTTCAATTAAACTTGGAGGCAGACCCATGAGTATCACTGTAAAAGATGTCGCTAAAAAAGCCGGTGTTGCAACTTCCACGGTTTCTCGCGTCATCAACGACCACCCAAGCATCTCAGAAGAGACCAAGAAAAAAGTACGTAAAGTTATGACAGAATTAGGCTATGTACCAAACGTTACTGCACGAAATCTGGGCAAACAAATTGCCAGTGCCATTGGCATCATCTTGCCTCCTTTAGATTCAAAGGAGCGTTTGGGCAATCCTTTTTATTTGGAAACTATTGAAGCTGTGAACGAAGAAGCCAGCATTTATCATATGTCAGTCGCCGTCGCTTCGGCTAACAATTTTGAAACGCTTTTGGAAAATGTCAAACGCATGCATTTACAAAAGCAAGTTGACGGATTTATTTTAACGTATTCGGATAATCACGATCCTGTTATTGCTTATTTGGCGGATAACAAAATTCCTTTTACTTTAATTGGACAGCCTTATCAAAAAGAAAGTGAAATTATCTTTGTCGATAACGACAACCAATTATTAGGAAAACAAGCAACCGATTATTTGATTCAGCGGGGGCATAAAAATATTTTATTTGTGACAAATACTACACGAGAAAATCTTTATTTTGAGCGTTATTTTGGCTATCAAAAAGCCTTAATGATTGCAAATTTAACTACACATGCTGCCGTTAAATTTGAGGCTCCTGAAGATTATATTTTATTTGAAAATACTTTAGAGGCTACTAAAGCTACTGCGCTTGTCGTGATTGATGATTTATTTGCGATGCGTATTATGCAGTTGGTCCAAATGTATGGCAAAAAAATTCCTGATGATATCTCTTTGATTAGTTTTAATAATTCCATTTTTTCCACCTTAGTTCATCCTTATATCACCAGTTTAGATGTGGATGTCTCACGCTTGGGAAAAATGGCTACACAAAAATTAATGGAACAAATTAATCAACAACTGACAGATGGCATTAAAGTGATTGTGCCTCACCAACTTATTCAACGGGAAACTGTTTTAGATCTAACAAAATTAAATTGAGTTCAGTAAAAGCAGCTGGTAAAAAAGGTTCTTCATAATCCTTTTTTACCAGCTGCTTTTTTAATTACTATTGCAATAAATAGACGCCAAGTAAACAAAATAAAATACCAGCTGCCTCTTTTAACGAAAAAGGTTCTTTGAAGATAAAAATCCCAATCGGAATTAAAAGCAGTGTTAACAAGCTTGTCACTAAAATTGCTGCCACACTCATCGGCCAACCAACTCGATACAACCACAAATAACCTACTTCGACAAAAACAATCGCAATTCCTAATAAAATCGTTCCCCCATTCAAATAATGAATTTCTTGGGCGATAGTATTTTTGTCACTGCGAAACAAAAATGACACCAGACAAATTAACCAAGCAATCCCATAGACAACTAAGAGTGAAAAAAATAAATTACTTTTTACAGTTACACTTTTTGAGGCAAAATGATACAACAAATTTGCTACTACAGTTAAAAGTAATGGTGCATAAAACAAAAGCCTCTCCTCCTTTAACGTTTTACCCCACAGCTACCATTCTTCCTAAAACGCTTCTCTCATTTGCTTAAAATCAAATGGGAAAAAGAAATGACAATCCAATTCTTATTCAAAAAAACAGAGAAAAAATCCGCTAGACTGAATTTTTTCTCTGTAGAAGACTATTCTTTTTTGCCAGGTTCGGAGGCGATAATGCTGCATTTGCCTTCAATGGTCCAATTGGAAATACCATTTGGCATAATACAACTGGTGCCCATTGGCATTTCATAAGATTTTCCATTTACTTTCAATTCGCCAAAACCATCAATCACTGTCAAAAGCGTATAAGGCGCATTGGCTTGTAAATGAAGCTCACCATTAACTTGCCATTCATACACGTTAAAGAAATCTGTCTTTAAGTACGTAATAATACTTGATTGCCCTTTTTTTACTTCTGTTACATTTAATTCCGGTTTACGAGCAGGAACAGTTGTTACATCAATGGATTGCTGAATGTGTAGTTCTCGCGTATTTCCTTGATCATCTTGACGGTCATAGTCATACACACGATAAGTGGTATCAGAGCTTTGTTGGGTTTCTAAAATCATGATACCTTTACCAATGGCATGAATCGTGCCACTTGGGACATAATAAAAGTCACCTTTTTTAACAGGTACTCGTGTTAATAAATCATCCCAACGTTCATCATGAATCATTTCAGCTAATTCTTCTCTTGTTTTAGCATGGTGTCCGTAAATAATTTCAGCACCCGGTTCAGCATCAATAATATACCAACACTCTGTTTTACCCAGTTCCCCTTCATGTTTCATACCATACGCATCATCAGGATGTACTTGCACCGATAATTCATCTTCTGCATCTAAAATTTTAATTAATAAAGGAAAAACCGGCTCTGTCGGATTGCCAAATAATTCTTTATGGTTCTGCCACAATTCATCTAGTTTTTGACCAGCAAATTCGCCGTTTTCAATCACACTCACCCCATGCGGATGTGCACTAATTGCCCAATCTTCTCCAATTTTATCACTGGGCAGGTCAAAACCAAAAACTGTGTGTAGGCGATTGCCCCCCCAAATTTTCTCTTGAAAAACAGGTTTCATAAATAATGGTTCCATTATCAATTTCCTCCTAGTTGTACTATTTCATTTTGTGTTAAAAAAGAATAATTCTTCTCTTTATAACTTATAACAACTTGTCTTGAAATATTATACCACTTTTCCAAATTTGTGAGCCTTTTCTTTTAAATATAAAGCCAGTATTTCATCTCTTTTTTCCAAATAAAGAGCCCGATCGTCATGAGGATGAACACGATTACTTAAAAAGATAAACGCACTTTGTTCTTTTGGATCTAATAAAAGAAAAGTGCCGGTATAGCCGGTATGAAATAACAAATGACGCTTTTGTCTATCTTTTGTATCCTTTAAGTCCCAGCCTAAAGATCGTTTTCCGTCATGATGGGGTGTTTGATCCCTTAAAAGCATGGCAATAGTCTCTTTTTTTAGATAGTCTTTGCCTTTGGCTAAATACATTTGGGCAAAAATTTCCAAATCTGCTAAATTGGTAAATAGACCGGCATTGCCTGCTTCTTCTTTTAGCACTCGTGCCTTGGGATCATGGGTCACACCTTGTAAAATTGTTCCACCTGGTAAAACTTCAGTCGGAGCAATTTTTCTCTTTAATCTTTCTGGTGGCAAAAATATACTATTCTTCATACCAAGAGGGTTTAAAACTTCGGTATAAAAAATTTCTACCGTTGATTTTTGATAAATTTCCTCTAACATAAAGCCCAGTAAAATTGTTCCAGCATCGGTATATTGCACCACTTTACCCAAATTTTCTCCTGGCTGCAGTTTTAAATAAGCCGCTTTTAACTCCTCTTTATTTAGCTGATCACGATCTTTTATCCACGTTTGAATATCTGAGGTATGAGTCAGTAAATGTCGCAATGTAATCTGATGGTTTTGAAAAGTCGGCAAGTAATTTTTTAAAGGTAGATCCACATCAAGACGTCCTTGTTCTACTAATCGTAAAATGACGCTCGTTGTACAAACTACTTTTGTTAATGAAGCCACATCAAATAAAATGTCTTTTTGCAGCTGTTTTGGACGAGGGACTATCATCTGTTGCCCCCAAATGGTTTCTTCTATAGCCTCTTTTTCAATAAAAGCAAAAGCTACACCAGGAAAAATAGCCGCTTCCAACTGCGCTTGAATGAATGCTTTGGTTTTTGGATACATCTTTTCACCTTTTATCATTTTTCTTTGATTTTACCATTACTTTTCATAAAACAACGAGATAGTCGTTGGCATATCTAAAAAAAATTATTTATTATCGTTTAACTTAGAAATCTGCAGATAAAAACAGACATAAAAAGGCTGAAGCCACTCGCTTACTTATCTAGCAACAAGCCAGAATCTAGATAAATGGCTCTCATATTTCCAAAATTTTGACTTATCTCCATAGAGAGGTGCTACATGAAAATCATATAATCTCTTTACCTAGGACAAAAAAAATCTGGACGAAAAGTCCAGATTTAAGAATTAGTGTCGTTTTTTCTCTTCACTTATGAACCACCATTCAATTCCGGTCGGATCATAAATTGTAATAATTTGCTGTTTGCGATCGATGAAAAATTCTATCTCGCTATTTTTTAAGTGATCTGCCAACGCCAAAATATCAGCTTGCGGCACACGGAATTGTAAAAAATCCAAGCCTAAAACATCATCAGTTGTAAGATCTAAAGTGCCACCTTCTCCAGCGGACAATCCTACGTGAAAATTCCCACCATTTAACGCTAAAATGCCACTTGTTTCATCTTGAACTTTCAATCCAATTACATTTTCTAAAAAGTCTTGTTGTTCTTTTAAGCGACTGGTATTTAAATGGATTTTGTCAAAATGAACGTCTTCTGATAGCTGCGGGAATTCCCCGGTTGCTTTTTTTGCTAAAGTACTAAGATCGAGCTTTACCGGATTTTGATGTTCTTTTTTAGAGCCAAAATAAATTTCTAACTGGTTGCCTTCTGGATCTGCTACTAAAATTCCAGTCGATTCCTCATCTGTTAAGGCATCTTTAATGGGATAGTTTGCTTTAACAAACCGTTGCGCTAAATCTGCCATTTCATTTTCAGAAGGAATTACCAAACACAACCGTTGTAGTTTCTTAATTTCCCCTGTATGGTCATCTGCATAAGGGCTTTCTTCCAACCATAACAGTTCGCTTTTAACTTTAGTATTGCCAAAGATTGCTAATTCATTTTCTTCTCTTTTCAAATTAAAACCAATAATATCTCGGTAGAATTCAATCATTAAGTTCCGATTTTTAACGCGTAATGCCACGGTTTCAAGCCCCGCCGCCGATAGTGCAAATTCAGCCATTTTTCTTTACTCCCCTTCCGACAAGATTATTGTACTTAGAAAACAGTCTTGTCGCAAATGATATCCCTTCTTGTTTTCAAATAACAAACGTGTTTGCTTGCAAACTCGTCTTTAAACATTATACCAAATTGCATTTTATCACTTTTTCGGAAAAAAAATACAAAATTATCTGATGAAATGACGTTTTTTGATTATTTGACTTAAAAAGGATGTCTATAAAAAAATTCTGCCTCTTTTTAATGGCAGAATTTATGCTTATACAGAAGAAAGGGCGTGTATGTGGTTTAAAATATGGGTTCCTTTACTATTAATCGCATCTGTAATGCAAACGGAGTGGACGCCAGCCAACAAGGCTTTTTGCGCACTTTTTATTTTGGGTACCATACCACCGGTAACAATCTTTTCTTTTAATAATTGGTTTAATTGTAGCAAATCTACTTCCTCTAGCCACTCATTTTTCTGCTTGATACCTGGTACATCGGTTAATAAAAAAAGTTTGTCTGCTTTTAGACTGGCTGCTACTTGGCAAGCAACTTCGTCAGCATTAATATTTAGCCACTGCCCTTTTGCTGTAACACCTAAAGGGGCAATAACAGGTATTTGTTGTGCACAAAATAATATTTCTAGCAGTTCATTGGCAATTTGTGTGACTTTTCCAACATAACCTAATTTTTCCTGATCAATAAAATCGCCTTGAATTAACTGATTACAGCCTGCATTTAAACCTACTGGCTGGAGACCGGCTTTTTGGATAGCAGTGGTAATCAGCGGTTGAACTTGTCCCAAAAGCACCATTCGGGTGAGCTCTAACGTTTTTTTGTCAGTAATACGTAATCCGTCTTTTACTTCGACCTTTAAGTTCATTAATGTCATCATTTTGGAAATATAGTGCCCACCTCCATGTACGATCACAATTTTTTTATTTTCTTTATGCCACTGCCTTAATTGTTGAAAAAAAGCGTCACCCAAGTTATCAGAAGCGACGCCACCCATTTTAATTACAATGACCTCACTATTTTCCATTTTTTCACTCCTTTAATTTTAAAATCGTTTGCTAATTTGATTTTAAAATTGTCATGTGTGATAGAGTGCATTGATTTTGACGTAATCATAAGTCAAATCACAGCCCCAAGCTTTTCCTTGTCCCCACCCTTGATGTAATGTGACAAAAATTTTAATAACTGCTTTAGAAAGTTCTGCGGCCATTAACTGGCCGTCAAATACAGTTGGAATTCCATTTTCATAAACAATTTGATTGCCCAATTCTATTTTAATGGCTTCAGGATTAATTGGGACGCCACTGTAGCCAATTGCACAAAGAATACGGCCCCAGTTAGGATCTTTACCAAAAATCGCCGTTTTGACCAATGGTGAGCCCACTACAGACTTACTGATCATGCGGGCAGTAAAATCATCTGGTGCTCCATTTGTTACAACTTCAATTAATTTCGTAGCACCTTCCCCATCTTTTGCAATCATTTGAGCTAAATCTTCCATTACGGTTTGCAAAAGTTTTTTGAACTGCTCATAGCCGGCTGTATTCACCTGAATTTCTGCCGCTTTTGCTTCACCATTGGCCATTATAAGTACCATATCATTCGTGGAAGTATCCCCATCCACAGTAATTTGATTAAAGGTGACCTCTGTTAGCTCTGAAAGTAATTGTTGTAAAGTAAGACTCGAAATCGTTGCATCACACGTAATAAAGCCTAACATCGTCGCCATATTGGGATGAATCATTCCAGAACCCTTGCCACAGCCAGCCATGGTAATACAGACACCCTCAATCTCTGTCTGATAAACGACATTTTTAGTAAATGTATCGGTGGTCAAAATGGCGTTGGCGAAATTCTCGCCATCTCCTTTGTGTAAGCTTTTAATTCCCATCGCAATTTTTTCCATCGGGAGTGCCTTACCGATAATTCCTGTTGATGCTACTGCTACTAGGTCTGGGACAATTTCTAATTTTTCAGCAGTTAGTGCTGCCATTTTTTGTGTATCTTTTAACCCTTGAGTCCCAGTACAGGCATTGGCATTGCCGGAATTGACTACAACAGCTTGTAATTGTCCATCTAATAAAATTTCTTTTGTATAAATAATTGTTGCTGCTTTAACTTGATTAGTAGTAAAAACTCCCGCTGCTGTGGCCGGGGTTTGAGAGTAGATCCAACCGATATCGGGATTTTTGTACTTTAAACCACAATGATTACCATCGGCAAAAAAACCTTTGGGGGAGGCAATCGTTCCATCAATTTTTTGCATCTGCTTTTCGCTCCTTTTAAGGATAAAGGGGGATATCCTTTAAACCTGTGTCTTCGTCTAATTGCGCCCACAAATTAAAATTTTGGAGCGCTTGGCCGCTGGCACCTTTGACTAAGTTGTCAATGACACCTACCACGGTTAAAATACCGGTTTGGGGATTCAATCCCATCCCGATATCACAAAAATTGGTACCCACCACTTGGCGCAACTGGGGCAGCTTGCCAAGTGGCTGCATTCGGACGAAGTCACGGTTGTGATAACAAGAAGTATAAGCTTCATAAAGTTCTAATTCTGTAACATCTTTTTTTATTTTGGCGTAAAGAGTCATCAGAATCCCTCGTTTGACGGGAATTAGACTAGTAGTAAATTGAATTGTCTTTAAAGACGAATCAAATTGTTGCAAACCATGGATAATTTCTGGAATATGCTGATGCTCGTTTAATTTGTAAAGTGTCATGTTTTCATCAGCGGTAACAAAATGACTATGATCTGATAGAGATTTTCCCGCACCGCTTAAGCCTGATTTCCCGTCAAAAATAAGAGGCATATCCGTTATCAAGCCGGCTTTTACTAACGGTATCGCACTTAAAAGTGCTGCGGTAGCGTAGCATCCGGGATTGGCAATCAAGTTCCCCGGTTTAGTCTCCATAAATTCAGGTAAACAGTATTGTGCTTTTTTTAATAATTCCTTTTTGGCAGGTACGCTTTTATACCATTTTTTATAAACTTCACCATCTTTTAAACGTAAATCACCTGATAAATCAATGACGGGAAAATCGGCGGCGGCAAAAGCTGCGACTTCATTTTTAGTGACGCCTGCTGGAGTTGCAAAAAAGACGATCTCATTTTCTGCCATTACTTTTTCAGGTGTATAAGGAGTAATTGCTTGTTCTACAAGCCCTTGTAAATGGGGATAAAAGGCTACACTGTTTGCTGTATGTTGCGAATGGCTGTGTAAAGTCCCCAATTGTAAAATCGGATGTCTTTGAATTAACCGGACCAATTCTAAGCCTGTATACCCGGTTACACCGATTATGGCTGCTTTCATCATTTTGTCACCTCGTTTCCAAAAATCATTCAATAAAACAAAAGTTATTAAATTAATCTGATTATAAACATAAGCGTTTAACAGGTCAATGGTTTTTTATTAATTAATTAGCTATTTTTTATATTTTTATACAAAAACGCACATAAAAAATATTAAACTTAAGGAAAAAAATGCTTTTAAACACAGTATATTGTTATTTCCATTGAGAAAACATCTCCGATAAAATATGCAAGGCGTGATTAATCTCGCTTTTGGTGATTGTCAAAGGTGGCAAAAGACGTAAAACGTTTTTTCCAGCGCGTAAAGTGAGTAAGCCCTTTTCCTCTAACGCTGTCAAGACGAGTGGTAACATCTCCGCATCTTTTAAAACGATCCCAATCATTAGTCCCTTCCCGCGAATTGTCTTAATCAGTGGACTGTCAATTTCTTTTAAGCCCCAGAATAGTTCTTCGCTGCGAGCAGTAACATTTGCCAAAATATTTTGTTCGGCTATTTCATTGATAACCATTTTGGCTACTGTCATTGCCATTTTATTACCGCCAAAAGTTGAACCATGACTACCAGGACCAAAGGCTACACCAAGTTCTTTTCTGGCTAACATTGCACCTACTGGAAATCCATTTCCCAAACCTTTCGCCAGAGTGACAATATCTGGTACAATGCCATAATCTTCAAATGCAAAAAAAGTCCCACATCGGCCGATTCCTGTTTGGACTTCATCGACAATTAAAAGGCAATTATTTTTTTGACACAATTTTGCTACTGTGGCTAACCATTTTCTATTTGCTGGCAGTACCCCCCCTTCGCCTTGTACAACTTCCAACATCACTGCTGCTGTCTTGTGATTTATGGCTTTTTTTACAGGTTCAAATTCGTTATAAGGTAGATGAATAAAGTCAGGAACTAAGGGTACAAAGTCTTTTTGAATACTTTTTTGTCCAGTAGCAGACATCGCGCCATATGTTCGCCCATGAAATGAATGCCAAAAGGTAATAATTTGCTTCTTACCAGTCGCTTTACGTGCTAATTTAATCGCTGCCTCATTTGCCTCTGCTCCACTATTGCAAAAATAAGCTAAGTAATTGTAATTGCGACAAAGCTTTTCCGCGACTTCTTCTTGCAAGTGATTTTGATAAAGATTGGGCGTATGCCACAATTGATCTACTTGGCTTTTTAATGCTGCGTTTAATCGTTGATTGTTATAACCTAAATTACAAACCCCAATGCCACTGGTAAAATCCAAGTATCGCTTTCCTGTATCATCAATTAAAAAACTGCCAGAGCCCGCCATAATTTCATAAGATTTCCTTTGATAATTGGAAAACAGAAATGTCATAAAATCACCCACCTTAATTTTTATCACTATACATAAATATACAAAATATAGCAACTTTTATTTTAAAATACCGTCATAAAATACAAAATAAATCAATATTATGTATATAAACCAACAAAAAAGCAAACAGACTTACTCAGATTTCAAACAATCCAACGAAACCTTGATAAATCACGCTTACATCTCTTGAAATTTCAGGTTAGTGCTCTAGAGATCCTTCCCATAGCGAGATCAATAACCTTGGCATATTCTCCTTATTCCTTGTGAAAACAATATTCTTTTTAAGTAAAAGGAGTGTCTCCATTCATGGAGACACTCCTAAAATTAGTCAAATATTTTACCAGGATTTAATAATCCCATGGGATCAAAAGCTGTTTTAATTTGCTGCATAAGTTTCAATTTTTCTGCAGCAATATTTTCAATAAAATATTTTTTCTTCAATAAACCAATTCCGTGCTCAGCAGAAGGCAATCCCCCTCTTGCTGCAATTTCCCGGTAAAGCTGACTTAAAAAGCTTTCCAAACGTTTTTGCCAAAGCACATCACTTAAATTTTGTCGCATAATGCAAGCGTGAATATTGCCATCCCCAGCGTGTCCAAAGAAGACTCCGGCTAATTCCAATTGCTGCGCCAATTTTTTCATATATAAAATCGTGCTGGTAATTTGATTAATCGGTACCACAATATCCAGTGGTTCTTGAATGCTAATCGCTTCTACACCTGACACAATAGCACCGCGCAATTGCCAAATTTCTGCTGCTGTTGTGTCAGTTAAAGTGCTAAAAGCTACTATATCGGCGGCTATTAATAATTCTTTTAAACTATCAATTTGCTCTTGGCATTCTTTTTTATTCCCATCAACAGTTAATAATAAAAAAGCAGCGCCGGCTACACTTGGTACTGGAATTTCCAGCAAGTTACTAGCATACGTTAACCCACTTTTTTCAAAAAATTCTAAGGCTGTCGGGGTAATGCCGGAAGCTAAAATTTGATAAATTACTGGAGCTAACGCTGCTAAATTACTAAAACCAATTAATATACTTTGAGCGGTAGCGGGTTTTGGTCGTAATTTTAATTGTAATTTGGTAATAATTCCCAATGTTCCTTCTGAACCAATAAATAAATCTTTTAAATCATAGCCGGAACTGGCTTTGTTATTCAAATCGCCAACTAAAAGCAGCGTTCCATCTGCTAAAACAACTTCCATCCCCCGCACGTTATCCCGGGTCACGCCATATTTTACTGCGCGCATCCCACCGGCATTTGTCGCAGCCGTTCCCCCAATGGTTGCTTCTTTAGAACCAGGATCCGGTGCATAGAAGTATGGTGTTTTGTCCAAATAAGTTTGAATAGCTTGTAAGCTTGTGCCGGCTTCAACGGTTAAAGTTAATGTTTGCGGATCAAGTTCAATAATTTGTTGCATTTTCTTTAAACAAAGTAATACTTCGCCTTGGCTGGCAAAAGTAGCTCCTGTTAAGCCTGTAAAGCCACCAATCGTAATTATTTTTTGTTTTTTTTCATTTGCTTTTTTGACGCAGGCAACAACTTCTGCTGTATTTGTGGGATAAAAAATACCCGCGGCATTCCCCATTTCGCCGGTTATTTTATTTTGTAAATATTCTGCTGGTACGTTTTTGTCCACATGTTTCACTTCCTAACTTGAAGGCTAAAAATTAATGGGTAAAGTATTGTGCTAAGCGATCTCCACCCCATTGAATCAGTTGTACGACAATGACCAATAGCAAAATAATAACGACTAAAACCATTGTTTCATAACGGTAATAGCCATACTGAATCGCTAAATCTCCAATCCCACCAGCGCCAATTGTACCTACCATAGCGGAATAGCCAAGCAGACTAATAATCGTCAATACGACGCCGCGAATTAATCCGGGCAAGCTTTCTGGAATAATCACACCTAACACAATTTGTTTTGTGGTAGCCCCTTGTGCCACACTGGCTTCCAAAATACCCGCCTCTACTTCAGCAAAGGCTCCTTCTGCGACCCGGGCAAAAAAAGGAATAGCTGCAATAGACAACGAGATTGCAGCTCCTGTTGGTGTATAGGGATCTCCTAAAATGGCCGCTAAAAAAGGAATTAACGTAACAAGTAATATCAAAAATGGTAGTGAGCGAATGGCATTGACCAAAAAACCAACTGTTTTGTGCAAAATAATGTTTTGATAAAACAAAACATTATTGGCTAAAAACAGCAGTAAGCCAATCAAGCCCCCTATAACAACGCCGATGATAGTTGCGACAGCGACCATATAAAAAGTATCTGCCAACGCTTTAGGCAAATGATTTTGTAAAATTTCTACTGTTTCAGCCATCAGATTGCCTCCTTAATTTCTTTTGTCGCAAATACTTTTTGGGATAATTGCAAAAATGCCTGTTCTACCGCTTCTTTATCACCAGTTACATATACTAATAAGATACCGATCACGTCATTTTGAATGTATTCAATTTTGCCATGGATAATTGAAATGGCAACATCCCATTGTTTAGCGACATCTGTAATTAAAGGAGCGAGCGTGTTGTCACCTTGATAGCGCAATTCAATTAAACGTCCTTGCGCCAAGTCAGGTAAAAGTTCACTTGGCAAATGTAAATTTAAGTATCGCCCAACTAATTTTTGCGTAATGCCTGCCTTGGGATTGGCAAAAATATTATAGGTCGTGTTCACCTCTATCACTTTGCCACGTTCCATCACCGCCATGCGCTGAAACAATTTTTTGGCTACTTCTAATTCATGTGTAATAAACACAATTGTAATGCCCAGCTTTTGATTAATTTCAGCTAAAATTCGTAAAATTTCTTCTGTTGTTTCGACATCTAGCGCACTTGTAGCTTCATCACAGAGTAAAATTTCCGGGTTGTTTGCTAGCGCTCGTGCAATGCCAATCCGTTGTTTTTGACCCCCAGATAACTGATTAGGATAACTATCCATTTTGTCCCCTAAGTCAACTAGATCCAATAATGCCTTAATCCGTTCTGGTAAAGCTTTTTTATCGTAATTTCCCGCTTTCAGGGCAAAAGCAATATTTTCACCAACTGTTTTATTATGAATCAAATTGAAATGCTGAAAAATCATCCCAATTTTTTGCCGCAATTTACGCACTTTGTCTGCTGGTAGCTGGGTAATTTCTGTCCCATCAATTTTTATGCTCCCAGAGCTTGGCCGTTGTAATAAATTTAACGTGCGAATCAAAGTACTCTTACCTGCCCCACTAAGTCCGACAACACCAAAAATTTCACCTTGTTTAATAGTAAGACTGACATCATCCACAGCAGCAAAATTCTTTTTTTTCTGACTAAAATTAACAGTGACATGTTCCAAAACGATTTTATCCATACCCAAAACTGTCCTTTCTTTAAGACGTTTATTGCCAATCAGCCGGTTTGTCAAAGTCTTTAAAGTCTGATTTGGCAATGGCATCTTTAAATGCTTGACTGGTTAAGACTTTCTCCACCGCTTTCGCTAACTTCCCCTCTTTATCGGCAGTGGGAACGACAAATACGTTTTTATATTCTTCTTTTAACTTTTCTAAGGCCAATGCATCTGCCGGATCTAGTTTTGCCGCCCAGGCAAAATTCCCAGGGACTAACGCTAAATCAACGGTATCAATAGCACGCGCCAATTGAGCAGCATCTAAAGTTTTAAATTCCAAATTTTTAGGATTTTGCGCAATATCATCTACTGTCGCTTTGGTTTCATCAATATCAGCTTTGATGGTGACTAAATTATTGGCTTCTAACAATTGTAACGTCCGCGCTAAATTAGAAGCATCATTGGCAATAGCTACAGTTGCCCCATCTTTTACATCTGCTAAACGGGTGATTTTTTTAGAATAAATTCCCATTCCCAAGGTAGGAACCGTACCAATAGCTGTTAAATCTAAATTGTTATCCGCTGAAAATTTTTCCAGATAAGCGGTGTGTTGAAATAAATTCGCATCAATTTGTTTTGACGCAAGGGCTTTATTAGGCTGGACATAATCATTAAATAGTTTAGTCGTGAGTTTATACCCCTCTTTTTCAGTCAGCGGCGAAATAACAGCTGTCACCATATCTCCGTAAGGTCCCGGCGCTACCCCCACCACAACTTCTTTTCCCGCACCATCAGCAGCTGTTTGTGCGTTTTTTTCATTGCCGCTGCTACAAGACGCTAATGTTACCAGTGCTCCTAAAGTAATAACCCCTGTTACAAATTTTTTTAATTTCATCTTTTTTCCTCCTCTTTTCACTACCTTTTTAGCGTGATAAAACTTTCAGCAATAAAAAACTCCCGTCCTTATCTTGCTTAAGCAAAATAAGGACGGGAGCACAAGCTTCCGTGTTACCACCTTTATTCATCAGATATTTCATCTGACCTCATTGTAGTACGTGTTCATACTACTGTGCTGTAACGGGCACACCCGTCAACTGCTTGTCAAAAACTTACAGTTCCTTGCTCAAAGACCATTTTCCAGACGCCCTTGTCTACTTCTTCTCACCACCCGAAGCTCTCTGTGAAACTCATCATCTGTACTTATCTTATCCTCGCATTTGTGTTATTGCTAGCAATGATAAAGGATTCTAAAGGATACGTCAACACAAATTTGCGAATTTTCTGATATTTCTGTTAATAAAAAAACTTTGATTAACATTTATTGGCATCAAAAACCTATGCACCTCCTCACTATCGCAAAAATAAAATAGACGCATCAAACGTCAAAAAATATTTTATCGTCTGCTGCGTCTACATTCGTTATTCTTCTATAGCAAGTTCTGCTTCATATGCTGCAACTTTTTCAGGATGATGCTTTTGTAAAAAGCGCTTTTTAAAAATAAGAAACTCTTCTAAATCCATCAATATATGGTATAGGCGGGCTTTACGCAAAAATTCTTCTTTTGTTTGCGGTAATGGGGTTTCTTCCATTTTTTGTACCAATTGATCGACCATCTGTAACTGGTGGATGGGCTGACTCAACTCACCAAAATGAGTGGCAATTTCATTTAAAAATGTCACAATAACAGCCGAATCCCGTTTAATTAAACGTAGCTTTTTAATTTCGTAATGCAGGTTGTGCAATACATTACATTGTTGGGTCCGCATTTCAAAATAGTCAAGATAAAAGTCATCTGTTACGGGCAAGCGATTTTGCTGATAAGCAAATGCCACTTGCGTGTAGTGATGGAGCTCTTTTTCTAGATTAATAATGTCATCCCAGACATGGTTTTGTATCTCACTATTTGCTAGATAAACAGCTAATTTTTCAAAAATTACTTTGAACTTCTTTTCACTCGTCTGGCGACAGTAATCCAAATACTTTTTTTGACTTTCATAATGTTGGAAGTGATTGACGACAATAGCAATCACCAAACCGATAACTAATAAGCAAAATTCATTGAAAATAGCAGTAGACGTGAGGGCATTTCCCGCAATTAAGTGAGTCAGGACCACGGCATTGACAGATAATGTGGGCAATAGATTGCGGGCACTTAAACCAAATGCCAATAAAACCAAAATCACGCCATAACTAATCCATTCCAGATGATGAATCGGTTGAATCAAAAAAGCCAATAATACAGTTACCAAAAAAGTCCCCACCCGTTGCACACATAGACGCCACGTTTGGACTTTGGTTGTGGAAATGGTCAACAAAGTAATAATCCCCGCTGAAGCCGCATAATTCAAGCCAAGCAGCTCGGCCAATAAAATCGCCAATGCACTGCCAATCCCGATTTTTACAGCATATCCTAAATGTTGTTGCCACGTATTTTTCGTTAATAAATTCATCCATCGTCTCCTTTTTTATAATGTTCTTCTTTTATCATTATTATACTGGAAAAACAGTTGTAATAAATGCTTCCTTTGTTCTTTCAGAGTTCTTTATTCTGCGCTGTTTTTGAGTAGAGCATTTTTAATCTTTTAGAGCTTAATTATTATTTCATACGGCGCCTTTTGCAAACATAACTATACCAATAAACAAATTTATGTAATAAATACTTATTTAAAAGCATTTTACAAACTATACACAAGTGAAATAATTTGCTATATTATTACCGTGACGGAGGTGTTAATTTGGAAAAGAAGTACTACCAGTTGTTAAAGGAAAAATTTCCTCAAAAAGAACAAGTCTTAACAGAGCTCATCAATTTAGAAGCAATCGTGCAATTGCCAAAAGGAACAGAACACTTTGTTAGTGATCTCCACGGGGAATTTGATGCTTTTGATCATGTTTTACGTAATGGGTCTGGCAGCGTGAAAGAAAAAGTGAAAGAGTGCTTTCAAGATGCGCCTCAGGTTCCTATTACCGATTTGTGTACGCTAATTTACTACCCAGAAGAAAAATTAGCTTTGCAAAAAGCCACATTAAACAATACGCAATTAGTTACTTACTATCAGAAAAATATTCCTTATCTTTTACAGGTTACCAATTATGCCGGGCGTAAATATACCCGTTCAAAAGTTAGAAAAGCACTTCCTTCCCAATTTGCGTATATTATTGAAGAATTGCTGACAGAAGTCGATACAAAAAAAGATAAAGTGGACTATTTCGCGACTATTATTCAGCGTATTATTGCATTAAATCAAGCACCAGCTCTTATCAGCGCATTATGCAAAACCATTCAAAGACTTGTCGTCGATCATCTCCATGTTGTCGGAGACATTTATGATCGCGGTCCAAAACCTGATTATATTATGGAACGCTTATACAATTTGCCTTCTGTTGATATTCAATGGGGCAATCATGATATTGTCTGGTTAGCTGCTGTAGCAGGATCTCCGGTAGCTGTCATGAACTTACTACGAATTTCTTCGCGCTACGGCAATTTAGATATTCTAGAAGAACGGTATGGTATCAATTTACGTCCCTTAATAACTTATGCACAAAAGTACTATCAACCAAAACCTGCTTTTAATTTAAAAGCAGAAGATATTCACGAGTTTTCCGATAGCGAGCAAATTTTATTAAATCAAATGCAACAAGCAACCGCTATTTTACAATTTAAACTAGAGGGTCAATTAATTCAGCGCCGACCAGAATTTTTATTAGACAAACGCAATATGTTAACGTGCATCGATTATTCTTCCCAGACGATTACTTTAAATGGGCAGCAATATCCGTTAATTGATTTTCAAGCGCCAACAATCGATTCCAAACAGCCACTAACTTTAACTTCTGAAGAAAAAGATTTAGTTGCACGACTGCTGTCTTCAATTCAAGAATCAGAAAAACTAAAGCGTCATATGGATTTTCTGTTAGAAGCAGGTGCCATGTATTTATGTTACAACGATAATTTGTTATTTCACGGCTGTATTCCTTTACATGAAAATGGGGATTTAAAATCACTTCGGATTAACGGCCATAATTATGCCGGTAAAGCATTACTGGATTTTTATGAAGAACAAGTGCGAAAAAGTTATATGCATCCTTGCGAGCATGAAGATTTGGCGACAGATATGCTGTGGTATTTATGGACCGGAGAGTGTTCTTCTTTATTTGGTAAAGAAGCGATGACGACATTTGAACGTTACTATATTGCTGATAAACACACCCATATTGAAAAGAAAAATGCTTACTATCAGTTACGTAACGACGAAAGTATTTGTCAAGAGCTGTTGGCAGAATTCGGTTTACCCACCCATGGCCATATTATTAACGGGCATACTCCGGTAAAAGAGAAAAAAGGTGAAGATCCGATTAAAGCGAATAATAAATTAATTGTGATCGATGGCGGTTATGCAAAAAGTTATCAAAAAACGACCGGAATCGCTGGTTATACGTTATTATCCAATAGTTACGGTATGCAATTAGCAGCACACCAACCTTTCACGTCTGTTGCCGATGCAGTAACAAATGGCACAGATATTATTTCCGTGAAGCGTTTGGTTGAAGAAGTTCCTAATCGTACAAAAGTGAAAGCGACAAATATTGGCAGCAAAATTTGTGGGGAAATGGCTGACCTCCACTATCTCTACCAAAACTTTGATAAAATTTAAATAAAAAATCACAATATCCGCCGAAACCCCGAAGAACCCTAATCCCACGCTTGTTCTTGCGTATTCTCTTTAGCAAAGAAAAGGATTTCATGATGAAAAACAAGAGTTCCCTCTCTTTTTTTTCTTTTTATACATTCTTTTATTCATAGCTAGCCGTGTAATGGCGCTTTGAAAATCGCTTACATTTATTTTCTTTTCATTATTTTATCAGATAAAAAGAAAAACATTGAATTTTTTAGTGAAATAACCTAAGATACTAACATCTTACAAAAAGAAAGAAGGATGAAAGATGACTTCAATTTCCGTACAAGATTTTAACTTGCTACGTCAAAACGAAGCGCTGAACATCTTAGATATTCGCGACCCGCAGGACTTTGAAATGAGCCATTTGCCCCATGCCATTTCCGTACCAGCGACCAGCTTACCTAATGAATTAAAAAGATTAGATAAAAATGCGACCTATTATGTGATCAGCTATTCCGGACGTCGCTCAGAAATCATCGCGAATTTCTTAGAAAATCACGGTTTCAAAGCTGTCCACGTAATTGGCGGTATGCGTGATTTAAAAGAATTAGCAGCTTAAAAAAGGATAAACAGCGCAAGCAACTGCGGCTGCTTATCCTTTTTTTCTTTCTATTTTTCTTCTTCTGCTTTTTCTTCTTCATGATAGTATTGCGACACGTCTTTATACCATTCAAAGAGATGGGTAATTAAGACCTTGGCAGCTGCATAAACAGGAATTCCCAAAATAACCCCCACTACGCCGAATAACTTACCAGAAGTTAATAGTACCAGTAAAATGGTCACCGGATGAACAGAAAGTTCATTGCCTAGTACCAATGGCGAAATTAAGCGGCCTTCAATGGTCTGTTCAATCACAAATACCACTAATACTTTGACTAACATAACAGGACCGGCGACAATCCCTAAAAATATAGCCGGAACCATCGCTAAAAAGGAACCTAAATAAGGAATCAAATTTAAAAATCCTGCTACTACACCTAAGGTAACAGAGTAATCCAATCCGATAATGGAAAATCCAATAATAAACATAATTGCCACTGCAAAAGCGACAGTTAATTGCCCTCGAATATAAGAAGAGACTTGCTCGTTCATTTCTTTTAACACTTTTAAGGTAGGTTTACGTATTTTATTTGGCAAAAATTTGACAAAATAAGGCGCTAAATTTCGACCATCTTTTAAAAGATAGAACAAAATAAACGGCATGGTAAAAATAGCGACCAGTGTCGAGGCTACTGCTCCGACAATTTTACCTAAACTAGAGATAGTCGAACTGGAGACATTGCGGATAAAGTCCGTAAGCCATGTTGTAATTTTATCCCCATAACTATCAAATTGATCTTTAAAAGTACCAAAAATCGGATCATTTAAAATTTCATTGGCTTTTTGGTCAATAACATCTAGATAGTTAGGAAAATTATCAATAAAGCTAGCTGTTTGCTCACGAATTTTCGGTACAATCACCACGACACCCCACGTAATTAAACCAATGACTAGTAAAAACAAAAGAAAAATACTATAAATTCGTTTTAGACCTTTCTTTTCCAGATAGTCAACAGCAGGATTCATTAAATAGTAAAAAACCCCGGCTAAGACAATTGGTAAACCAACAACGCCGACAAATTGCGCAACCGGCTCAAATAGATAAGAAACCTTAGTAAAAGCATTTAAAATTAATAATATTAATAAAATAATCAACAATGCGGTAACAAACTGATTATTTAAAAACCATTTCCAAAACCAGGATAACCTTTTTTTATCTTTCTCCATTACAAACCTCCGGATTCCAATATTCTTAGTATTATAAAAATAAGTTCAACTGCAACTTTAATCCTTTTTTGATTGAAGGCGTGCTCAATTTACGTTTTATTTTGAAATTTTTCAACACGATTTTAGCTGCTGTTTGTCTGTATAAAAAAGCCAAAGTCAAAATCGTCTTTGCTTTTTTATTCTTACTTACCAGGATACGTAATGGTCAAACCTACTTCTAACTGTGGCACTTCAAAAGGTGATAAGTAAACACCGTTTACAATGCTGTCAGATTCTGGCACCTCATCAAATACAAATGAAGCATGTTGAATTTCATGAAGACCTTTTAAGGCAGTATTGCCCACGTGGTTCACCGTATATTTCATATCCCCAAAACGGATTTCGTCTCCTTTTTGAAGGGTGATTTCTGTGGCTTTTGGTACATCTTGGATGATTGCGTAAGGTTTTAATCCATTCGTCGCACTTTCATCAAAAAAAATCAATAATTTTTCATTGGCATCAATTGCTTGTTCCCCAATTGCTGTAATTTTTCCCGTTATCATTTTGTCATTGCCTCCTGCATCTTTTATCCAATTACTATTTAATTTCATCTTTTCATCCTGTGAATAAGTTGCAAATTCATCCAATCAGAAAATTGTGTATCTCCCTTACTTTTCAATCCATTAAACGAATTTTTCGCATTTTCACTCATTTATTAGCACAGTTTTAACAGTTTTCATTATAACATATCTAAACTTTTCTCTAACTTCTAAAGCGGATTCTTTGTGGTAAAATAGAATCAGCATAGCTTATTTGAAAGAAAAACTTTTTTTAAAGTTTGGCAATAATTGTTTAGGAGGAAAACCATGTTACAGCATTTATTATTAGGAACTTATACACGACGTGACAGCAAAGGAATTTATCGGATTACATTGGATACAGATAAAGAGCAATTGGTCAATTTAAGTTTGGCTACTGAAGAAAACAGCCCCACTTACTTAGCGCAAAGTAAAGCTAAAAACCTTTATACCGTTACTGCAGTGGATGGCAAAGGCGGCTGTGGCGCATATGATAAAAATTTCAACTTTTTAAATGCCGTTACAAAAGAAGGTGCGCCATTGTGCTATGTGGCTGTCGATGAACAACGGCAACTGGTCTACGGTGCAAATTATCATTTAGGTGAAATTAGTGTCTATGGTTTAAAAGAAGATGGCAGCCTCGAATCCAAAGTCATTATTAAACACGATGAGCCAACCGGCAGTAATGAAAATCAAGATAACCCCCATGTGCATTATACTGATTTAACTCCAGATAAACGACTTGTCGTTTGTGATTTAGGTACCGATCGGGTTTATACGTACAATGTCAGTCAAGACGGAAAATTAGATGAAGTTGCAGTCTATCAAACAGAAGATGGTGCAGGACCACGTCATTTAGTTTTTCATCCTACTAAAAATATTGCTTATTTGTTAGGGGAACTAAATAGTACCCTGACGGTTTTAAGTTATAATCCTGAAGATGGTAGTTTTGCTGAAATCATGCAAGATTCTTTATTACCAAAAGATTTCACGGGAGCAAATGGTGGTGCGGCTATTCGCATTAGCGCAGATGGTCGTTTTGTCTATGCTTCCAATCGTGGTCACAATTCGATTGTCGTTTTTGCTGTTTCAGCAGATGGATTAACCATTGAAAAAATCCAAACAATCAGTACCGAAGGCGAATTCCCCCGTGATTTTGCCATTGATCCGAGTGGAAGATATGTAGTTTGTGCAAATCAAAACAGCGACAATTTGTCACTTTATACCCGCAATGAAACAGATGGCTACTTAACTTTAGTTCAAAAAGATGTTTATGCGCCAGAGTGTGTCTGTGTTTTATTTGAAGACTAGCAAAAAAAGAATTGGAGGAATCCCCCATGTTTACCAAAACACCTATTGAACTTTTACTAAAGGACTTTTCAAATCTATTAAACAAATGTCAATCTGTTTTTGATTTAGTAAGCAGTCGTCGTTATAACGAAAATTTAGCGATTCTCACGACAGCCGAAGGTTATGCTATTGCTGAAAAAGCCTATATTCGTTGCGACCAAAACAATGAACTGCAAACCAAAGAAGTAGAAGCTTTTGTCAATGCCTTTGATGATTTCTACTTTGAACTCAAACAAGTTTTATTTCATGATGATGACGACATTACAAGCTTAAAGAAACGTCTGACCACCATGCAAAAACAATATGAAGCATTAACCCAATCATTTAATTTGTTATAGGAGAACATATTATGAATCAACAAGAAGCTTTGGATCGTTTAAAAGAAGAATTAAATATGCCTTTTTTCAATGGTAAAATTGAAGAAAAAGAATATAGCGAAGAAGATTATCAAAAAATGAAAAGCGATTTGATTAAATACTTTGACGACTACGTTCGTAACGTCGAAAATTGAAAAGACAGCCGCGCCTTCCTTTACGGAAATGTGCGGCTGTCTTTTATTTTGCAGTTACTGTTAGGGCTGCTTTTTAAGTTCCAAAAATTTTGTCGCGACATTTTTCAAGAACGTTTCATCGTGTTCCACAATTAACATAGTAGGCTGAACTAATTTAATGGCCTCTTCTAGTTGTTCTTGGTTAAAGACATCCAAATAATTTAAAGGCTCGTCCCAAATAAATAACTCTGCTGGCGTTGCCAGTGATTTGGCAAGTTCAACGCGTTTTCTTTGGCCCATACTCATGTCTTCAATTTTATTATAAAAAACTTCACGCTCAACGCCCAGTTTGCGTAGATTATTTAGCAAGTCTTCATAATTCAAATGATGGCTTGCCGCAAATTCCGTTAACGTTCCCTGATTATCCTCATAATTTTGGCGGACATAGCTGATATTTAATTTTTGAGGTTGATTTACGCTTCCTTCCCCAATGCCCTTGAAGTGTCCCATCAAATAATGGATTAAAGAAGATTTTCCGGCACCATTTGCGCCGGTAATTGCCAGCCGTTCTCCTTGGCGCAATTCAAACGATACGGGTTTGAATAAGGCTTTACTATCGGGATATTGGAGAGTGAAATCTTCTACTTGTAACAACAACTTATGATAAGTGGGTATAAAGTTCATTTTTACAGTATCTACCGTTTCAATATCTTTTAATAACTCCGCCTTTTTGGCTGCCTGCTCTTCTATGCGATTGACAATCGCTTTTGAGCGTTTCATCGTTCTAGCCGCATCTGCTCCCACGGCACCTTTATTGACGCGACGCATTTCAGTATCGATGAAGCCTTTTGATTTTTTGGTTTTATCGCCTTCACGCGACTGTGCCCATTCGGCTTTTTCCGCTGCTGTTTGTTGGAGTCTGCCAATTTCTTTTTTTAACTTACTGTTTTGTTCCAATTCAAACTTATCTCGTAACCCTTTTTGTTCCTCATAAACAGAAAAATTCCCTTGATATAAAATTATCTGACTTTTTTCTATCGATAAAATATGATCGACCACTTCATCGACAAAATGCCGGTCATGGCTGACTACGATAAATCCCTGCTTTTTTCGTTTTAAATATTTCGCTACTTGCTGGCGTCCGAGTACATCCAAATGATTAGTCGGCTCATCAATCAAAGGAAAATTTGATTCATCGACAAACAATAATGCTAGTAAAACTTTGGTCTGTTCTCCTCCAGAAAGGCTAGAAAACGGGCGCCACAAAATCAGTGGATCTAGGCCTAACAAATTGAGTTCCCGTTCCAACTGCCATTGTTCAAAAGACGCGACTTCATTTAGCGCATAATAAGTTATTTCGTTTTTATCAATTAATTTTTGCGGAAAATACGTAAAGGTCATTTGATGCGTAATCTTACCTTCGTAAGGAAATTTTTGCTGCAATAGATTTAATAAAGTCGTTTTCCCACGACCATTACGTCCAATTAACCCTAATTTCCAACTGCTATCAATCACTAAATTACTATGATCAAAAAGCAACAATCCTTGATTATCAAAACCAAAAGTTAAATCATGTATTTTTATCACTGACATATTATCACCTCGTAAAAGGGCTTTAAAACCGGCTTTCTGCGTAAAGGATTGCTTTTTAAGCAAATGCGTTATCCTTTTTTTCCTGCAAACACCTGTCTCATTCCCCTATAAAAAAGACCGTTCCTATTTTCAGGAACGGTCGCCGCAGAAGCGATGATAAATAAGGCAGACAAAAAGACCTCCCATTATCATTCAACCAATCCTGAAAATCTGCACACGAAACCCTTGGTCGTTCCAAGTTTTCCATCTAAATGCAGCTTCAACAAATTGGTTAAAATTTCAATGCAAGATCCCTCATTTCGTTTTTAATAGTTTAAGAGTAGCATGACTTTAAATATTTGACAATTTTTTCCATAAAAAATTAAAAAATATTAGATATTCTCTATCTAATATTCCACTGGTATGCTATAAAAAAACATTTATTTAATTTGTATTTAAATTTTTGATTTATAATTTCTTTTCCATTTTTTTATGACGAAAAAGCATTTCACATCTATTTATCTCAAAATATAAAATAAACCCCACTTTTTTAGTTTTTAGACACAAAAAAAACCATCGGGTTGGTTAGGCCCAATGGAAAAAGGAGTAATTACTCTCAAATGGAGTAAAATGAAAAATAAAAAGGTTGTTGTTGGTTATGTATTTAATATAAACGACAACGTATTTTTTGTCATAAAAATAACGTTATAGTTAAATTAGATAACTCTCGTTTTGCTAATACAACTGTCCTTTCAAGGTTGGCTTCAGTTTTTTCTAGGCTGCAAATGTTTATTTTTGTTTAAAAAATGCATGTCTGGAACTCTACAATCACCAATTTATTTGTAAAAAAAGAGCGAAGTGTACCATAAAGAAAAGCGAAAAGCAGCGGGTAGCGCTGCATGTACCAGACGACTAAAAAGCGAAACAAACGCAGTTAACTATTTCGCCTCAACGCCACTGAGTAGATCCCCCTATTTCTGGAGAGGAGGATATCATTCCTTTTACTTATAAAGAAAGAAACTTGAAAAATCGAAATTCAATTTTTCAAGTTTCTCTTTTGCTAAAAAATAGCAGATTTAGCTTTTATTTTTTACCGAGTAGCAAATTGGTCATCCGTTGAATTGAAAATGAAATTTCATCTGTTGCTTCATCTTGTTTTTCTTCGGCCGCATTAAAAGCTGGGGTATCAATTCCTTGTTCAGTTTGTAAGCTGGCAATCATTTCATCACAGCCAGCCACGTATTTCTCATAAGAACGTTGAAATTTTTTATGGATTCCCATTACTTTAGCGGGCGGACGTAATTTTTCAATTTGCGCCAGCATGGCTTTGTATTTTTTGGTGCCAGCTGTAAAGACATCTACCACTTCAGTAATTTTCTCTGGGGTTAATTCAGTTAATGTGTCCGTATCAATGGCAGCACGAATAATTTCATAATGAGGGTTCATTTCTTCCCCAATTTTTTCAGTATCTTGTACGATATCATTAATATTTTGGACATAATAACCAAGATTTGGTCTCACAGTTATTCCTACTTTCTTTTTTGGTGATAATTTCATTTTAGCGGTTTTTCTACTAATAAGAAAGTATTCTCGAAAAAAAGGGTTATTTTTTGCATTTTTTTAAGAGTCTTGGAAAATATAGGCAAAGGTGGTGATGTGAGATGACACAAACAAAATCACTGCAAAAATATGCCAAAATAAGCAGTGAAGATAGTCTCGCAAAGATAGATAGTTCAAAAAGTGGGCTTACCGATCAAGAAGCCCAAAAAAGAATGGAAAAATATGGTAAAAATGTGATTGCAACCACACAAAGGCAGTCTATGCTCAAAACATTTTTGACCAATTTTACCAGTATGATGGCCATTTTACTATGGATTGCCGGCTTTATTGCCCTTTTAACTGGCACGCCAGAATTAGGGATTGCGATTTGGCTCGTTAACATCATTAACGGCGTCTTTAGTTTTTGGCAACAATATCGCGCGCAACAAGCCACAAGCGCACTTCAAAAGTTGCTACCCAGCTACGTTAAAGTCGTGCGAAACGGCCAATCAAATAAAATTTTAGCTTCTGAATTAGTCCCAGGTGATATTGTTACCTTAAATAGCGGGGACAATATTCCCGCTGACGGTCGTTTACTAACCGCTGACAGCTTAGAAGTCAATCAATCTTCATTAACGGGAGAATCTACTACTGTCAATAAAGAAATCGATATTCAAACAGAGGAAGCCCTTAAGCGTGCTGGTAAATATGCCGAAGCAAATTTAGTTTATGAAGGAACTTCTGTGGTTAACGGCAGTGGCGTGTTTGTCGTTTTAGCTACTGGGATGGCAACTGAATTTGGACAAATCGCCTCTTTAACAACTTCTGTAACCGATGTGAAAAGTCCTTTGCAAAAAGAACTGGATATTTTAACTCGTCAGCTTTCAATGATTGCTATTGTGATTGGTATTTTATTTTTTATTGCTGCAGTCTTTTTTGTTGGTTATCCTTGGGCAAAAGCATTTATTTTCGCGCTCGGAATGGTCGTAGCCTTTATTCCAGAAGGATTACTGCCAACAGTTACACTGTCTTTAGCGATGGCGGTTCAAAAAATGGCAAAAAAGAATGCTTTGGTTAAACATTTGAATAGCGTGGAAACACTAGGTGAAACAACAGTAATTTGTTCAGATAAGACCGGAACTTTAACCAAAAATGAAATGACAATTGAAAAAGTATGGCTCCCGAATGCAAACTATACAGTGTCTGGTACCGGCTATGAGCCAAACGGTATCGTCAAAAAAGGCGCTAAACGAATTGATCTGTCTCAAGAAAAAGATTTGCTCCAACTATTGCGCATTGGCAGTTTATGTAATGATTCTGCCATCGAAGAAAAAAACGATCACTATCAACTCGTTGGCAGCCCCGATGAAGGTAGTATTCTCATTTTGGCTGCTAAAGCGGATTATGATTTAATTGATGAACAAAAAGATTATCCCCGAAAAAGTGACCTACCCTTTGACTCAAAACGCAAACGTATGTCCACCATTCACACTCATGATAATCAGCAATACGTTTTTACCAAAGGTGGGATTACCGAAGTTTTAAGCTGTTGTCAGAACTATTTAAAAAATGGGCAGATTGCTCCATTAGACGACACCCTCAAAAAACAAATCTTGACTCAAAATGACAGTTTTGCCAAAGATGGGTTACGAACCTTAGCTTTTGCCTATCGTCCGTTAAAATCTAACGAAGAATTGACGATTGAAAATTGCGAACAAAATTTGATTTTTGTTGGTATTACCGCCAGCCAAGATCCACCACGAGAAAATGTGACGGATGCGATTCAAAAATGCCACGATGCGGCCATTCGCATCATTATGGTAACCGGAGATTATGGACTAACCGCTGAAAGCATCGCACGGAAAATCGGCATTGTAAAAAGTGACGATGTCCGGGTCATTACCGGTGATGATTTAGCTGCCATGAGCGAGGCGACTTTAAAAGAAAATTTACGTCATGAAATCATTTTCGCTCGGGTGGCCCCTGAACAAAAATATCGCGTCGTTTCCACACTGCAAAGTTTAGGTGAAGTAGTCGCTTCAACTGGTGACGGGGTGAATGATGCTCCAGCATTGAAAAAAGCCGACATTGGTGTTGCCATGGGCATTACTGGCACAGATGTTGCAAAAGAAGCCGCCGATATGATTTTAACCGATGATAATTTCACTTCAATTGTTAATGCGATTGAAGAAGGACGCACTGTTTACAACAATATTCGTAAATTTTTACTTTATATTTTAAATAGTAATATGCCTGAAGCAATTCCTTCATTATTATTTTTAATATCAAAAGGTACCATTCCTTTACCTTTAACGGTTATGCAAATTTTGACCATCGATCTTGGTACAGATATGCTGCCCGCATTAGGTTTAGCTACGGAACAAACTGAAGCAGGGACAATGAAAAAGCCACCACGGAAACAGTCTGAACACTTGTTAACCAAACAGATTATTTTAAAAGCATTTGCTTGGTATGGCTTGTTGGCTTCCCTTATTTCCATTGGTGCTTACCTTTTTGTGAACCACTTAAACGGCTGGCCCTCTGTCGCATTAGCATCAAATGGTAAAGTTTATGCCATGGCTACCACCATGACATTAGCGGCAATTGTTTTCTGTCAAATCGGCGCTGTTTTTAACTGTCGTACTGAAAAACAATCATTGTTTCAAATTGGCTTATTTTCAAATAAGCGCATTTTAGGTGGAATCATTTTTGAAGTGATCTTAATCACATGCTTGATGTATCTTCCTTTCTTACAAAAATTATTTGGGACGACGGGCATCCAATTGCAAGATTGGCTATTTCTAATTTGTATCCCGCTCCCACTTATCTTGATTGAAGAAATCCGCAAAAAAATTATTCGTCGTCATTAAATTTTATGCTTCAAGAAGAAGTTGTGCCAGAAGTGATCAGTTGAAAGAAGTAAGAGGGAACTTCAAGAAAATTGCTGCTCAAATTTTTGCAAGATTTCCGCTTATTTTCGAAGAAGCTGCTTTTGGAATGCCATTGATTCATAAAAAAGGAGGTGTGACAAAACTTTTGTCACACCTCCTTTTCATTTCCATTTTTAACTTACTGGATGGGTTGCCTGCGTATGCCGTTGATTTAAAAGAAAACCTACCATAATCGTAATCACTGGGGCCAATAAAGGGAAAAAGGCAAAAGGTACATATTCCATCGCACTTACTTTCAAAGTCCCCGCAATAAAGGTACCGCTGACGCCCCATGGAATTAAGGCATTTACGCTCGCGCCGGCATCCGCTAGTGTTCTAGTTAAATAGCGATTGTCTAACTTCGCTGTTTCAAAAGATTTTTTAAAGGTTTCCCCCGGTAAAATCACAGATAAGTATTGTTCACCTACGATAATGTTTACGCCAATACTACTTAGTGCAGTCAAACCAATTAAACGAGAAGGTCTATCCATCTTATTTTTCAACGCTTCCACAATGTTTTCCACTATTTTATATTTTAACAATAAGCCACCTAAGGCTAAAGCTAAAATAATCAAGCTAGCCGAACCGAGCATACTCATGATGCCGCCCCGGGATAAAAGCGTATTTAATTTTTCACTGTCGGTTTCTGCTTTAAAACCATTCATCAAAATATTGGCTACTTTTTGAACCGTTAGACTTTGGTCGTGAATAAAACTAATGACCACAGCCACAGTAGCCCCGGTTAAAAGGGTCGCAATCGCAGGAATTTTTTTTACTGCCATTACAAATAACACCACTAACGGAATTAAGGTCCAAGGTGAAATCCAAAAATTGTTTTGCATGCTCGTAATCATATCATTTACGCTGGTCAAATTCGCTGTTTTATTCGTATGACCTAAGAAAATATAAAGTAAAAAGCTAATCGCAAAGGCTGGCAAATCCGTAAAACGCATATTTGCGATATGTTGAAACAAATCGATTTCGCCAATACCAGCGGCCAAATTCGTTGTGTCCGATAAAGGCGAGATATTATTGCCCAAAAATGCCCCTGAAACGACAGCACCGGCGGTATAAGCATCGTGAAACCCCAAAATATGACCAATCCCTAAAAAAGCAATACCAATCGTTGAAATAGTGGTAAATGAGCTTCCAACTGTTAAACCCACAATCGAACAAACAACAAAAACTGTCGGTAAGAAAAAGCGAACTGAAATAATTTTAAAGCCATAGACCATAATAGTAGGAATCGTTCCGGCTAAAATCCAAGAAGCGACTAATACCCCAATTAATAAAAAGATAATAATGGGGATAATTCCAGGTGTAATCCCCTTAATAATCCCCCCATGAATATCATCCCACGAAAATTTTTTCAGACGTCCATATAAAAGTAATAACATAAAAACAAATAAGATTGGAATATGCGGACTTAATTGAAATCCGATAATTAATATTCCGAGAATAGCTAACATGGCTGCTAAAATCGCAGCACTTTCTTTAGTAGAAATTTTTTTCACAACAATACCTTCTTTACAATTTATAAAAATAGGACAGGGTTTTGAATACATTAAAAAGCGCCCGGCCGCAAGGACTTACGACAGGACGCTTAGCAAGTTGTTAATGACTATGGTGCAAGTGGTCTGTAGAATTGTCACTAACAGCAACTTTCCAGTCATTTTTCTTAAAGTGATTAATGACCAGAGGAATAACAAACATCACAATTGCAATTGCTGCAACAAGTAATGCATTTGCTAAAGTAGAAGTTCTCAATGTAGCATAAGTAACAACTACAATTGAAAATAATAACATCAAGCTAACAACCCAAACAAAGGCGTTACCTTTTTTACCAATCCGGTAAGGACGAGCCATTTCAGGACGGTGTTTGCGCAATTCCAAAACAGAAATGGCAATTAAAACATAAACGATACAATAAACAATTGTTGTGGCATTTGTTAAAGTTAAGAAAACCGCACTAACGTCATCCATTACGCCATATAATAAAGCAAACAATGAAATGACAATGGATTGGGTTAAGACAACATTTTTAGAAACACCGTATTTGTTTTCTTTTTGGAAACCAAATTTTGGTGGTAAGAAACCTTCTCTAGCAACTTGAATAATTGTTTTTGAAGGACCGGTTACCCAAGCAGAAAGTTGTAATAATACCCCAATAAAGACCATGAAACTGAAAATATTGCCAATAATTGTTGGTAATCCTAAAATTTCGCAATAAATAATGATAGGTTGCGTAATATTAGCTAATTCCATTTTGCCTGCAGGAACCACATTTGCGACTAACATCGCATTAATAACATTTAATAAAACCAAACCAATTAAAGCGATGAAAACACCTTTTGTATAGTTCTTAGTTGAATCTTTTAATCGTGGCATATAAACAGAACTCATTTCAATACCAACGAAAATGAAGCTAATCCCAGCTAAATATTTTAATGTTTCAATATGTTGCAAGTCGGGTAATATTTTAGACCAAGAAAAATCACCTAAATAGCCATTTGAAACCAAGCCCACTTTGAAAAATGAAAATAGACCTAAGACAAACATGACGACAACTGGAATATAAACTCCTAACCAAACACCGATGTTCCCACCAACTTTGGCCATATCAAATTTTAAATTCAAAATGGTAATAATCCAATAAATAATTAAAATACAAGCTAAAACAAACCAGTGATTATTGCCTAACGCAACATTACCAAATGTATTACCTAAAAGAGGCCCTAATGTAGAGGCAACCATTACCATTCCTGGGAACATTTGCACCCATAACAACCAAGCAACAACAAATCCCCATTTACTACCTAAAGCAGTTTTCACCCATAATTGTGGACCGCCTTCTTCTGGCAACATGGTAGAAAGTTCACCGGAAATCATTGAAATAGGGCCGGCAAAAAAGACAACAGCAAAAATTGAATAGAAAATTAACGTCCATCCAACGGCTGCTAAAGTTGGGATACTACGAACTGTGGCACACAATGCCATTGTCAGTCCGATAAAAGTACCCAAGCTAATTTTATTAATATCTGACTTACTCACTTTTGACACGCTCCTTAAAATTGGACCGCAGTCGATCAGTTGCCAGACGGCAACTGATCCTGCCGTCTACTAACTGATTAGTGTGCTGAATGTACTAATTTTTCTGCATAGATTTTTTCCAATTTTTCTTGAAGCGCAACTTTAATTTTTTCAGCATATTCTTCAAAGTTTTCTTCTTTGTTCATGTATGGTGTCATAACGCTGGCACGTAAAACGGTAACTTTTTCAACCCGGCGCCATTCTGCATCTGAAAAACCAAGTTGGTTCACAAATTGTAATGGGCTATCACCATAATCTGGAATAGCAAAGTCGGTATGAGAAGTTAAGAATTCATTGCCGTAAATGCTACCTTTGACATATGAAGAATAGTCATAAACATCATGGTTTAATTTGTTCATCGCTTCTAAGTCATCGTTGCCTTTTTCTTTAAAGACATAATCCACCATGTTGAAATCAGGATAAGTTAAAGGATGTACTTCAATTTCTTTATCGCCAACTTTAAAGGATAAGTTGTTTAAGAAATTAAAGAAACGATGTGAGCCTTCGATTGATGCGCCCATTAATTTACCATAACCAGCAACGTTTAATGGCAATACATGATGTGCAGCCCAAACGCTGGCAGCTGTCGCACCGGCTTTAGAACCTTCTAAAATGTAAGCGCCAAGTAAGGCTGGAATATCAGCACCTTTTTCAAATACATATGTTGCAAAGTATGAGATAACGTCGCGCATGCGGATATCTTGGATAACAATCCCACCAGCTGAATAAGGAACATAGCCCATTTTATGTGGGTCAATTGTGACAGATTCAGCTTCTTCAATGGCACGATAAGCGTTATAAACTTCTTCTAAAATATAATTTTTATTTTCAGTGAAAACACCTTTTTCAAAATGAACATCTTTTAGATTTTCAAAAGGAATGAAGTCATTGTTTTCATCTAAGAAAATAGCACGACCATAACCACCATAAGCAGCATCGACATGTAAATAGAAGTAAATGCCGTCTTTAGCTAAAACATCACGTAAAGCAGCCATTTTATCAATTGGGTCGATGGCACCTTCTTCAGTTGAACCAACAACACCGACTACACCTAAAATTGGTGTTTGTTCTGCAGCTAATTGACGCACGATTTTTTCTAATTCGTTTACGTCTAAGCGATAGTTGTGATCTACAGGTACAGGAATAACTTGATCTAAACCAATCCCGATAATATCTGCAGCTTTTAACCATGAATAGTGTTTTGTTTGTGGCACTAACCATTTTCCTAATTTTTCTAAGTTTTTACCACTACGAGCAGAAGCAGCTTTAATATCGTCAATCTTTTCTGGTACGCTTTCTAATAAGTCCATAATTTCTTTTGTAGACATATTTAAAAGTTCCCATTCAGATTTACCGCTAACTAATTCTGGTGTTACTTCTTTCATAGCAAGTGGCAATGATTTGATGTTGCGGGCATACCATAAACCTTCTAAGTTTGCTAGTGAACCGTCAGCAACGATATGTCCCCAACCATTTTTATAGCTCATTAAGTGGGCAAATTCATGTCCTACTTCTTCTTCCATTTGGCTTGTTGCTGGTGATGACTCATAAGCCACGTTGTTCCCATTCCAAAGCATAGCAAAATTGTAAGCTAGTAAAGAAGGCATTAATGTTTCTGAGTTCATATGTCCCCAGTAACGGCCTGCAGTATGCCATGGCACAGAATGACTGCGCATGCGAGAAGAAATTTCTGATAAAACATCTTCCATTTTGTTGACAGTGTTTTTAAAACTTTCACTGCTTTTTTCTTCCGGCGTAATAATTGGCATGTCTTGTGGCATGTAGTTTTGACGCCAGCCTAAATGCTCGTCTACTAATTCATTTAACAAAGCTTTGTAAATTTGGCCATTTTCAGCTTTGTCCCCAATAAATAGGGCATTTAGATTCAAATCGTTTCCTTGTTCACTCATGATGAACTCCTCCTAAAAAAGTATTGATAAAAATTTTGTCGTTTGTAGGTTACACCTGTTTTTTTTAAAAGTAAAATCAAAACTTGCTCCTTTTCTAATCAATTTCTTAATTATTAAATTGTTTTAAAGTTATAGTCAATTGCGAGAATTTAATAAAGGAAAAAGTGGCTTGTTTTTTATCTGAAAATTCAAAACAAGAAAATAACCACAGTTATTTATTTGTTTAAAATTATCTGTCTTTTCCCCTTTCGTGAATTAATTTGAATTAAGCCTCATTGTTATGGCAAATAACTTTGTGAAGTGATTTTAATTTAGCTACGATAAAAAAAAGCGCGGCCTGTAAAGACAGGTCGCGCGCTCTCGTAACGTATTAACAGTGATTTTTACTTTTTTAAGACCAGTTCATCATTTGAATTGGAAAATGAAAACCATTGTTTTTCAAGGCAAAAAATTATTAAATTCTAATTTAATACTTTGGCCAAAAAGTATTTTTTCTTGCCTTTTCTTATCACAACGAATTTCCCTTCGAAATGATCAGATGGTGTTACGACAAAATCTAAATCAGTGATTCGATCACCGTTAATACTTATAGCTCCGTTTGAAACATCTTCTCGTGCTTGACGTTTAGATGGTTCAATGTTAGTTGCTACTAATAATTCCACGATGTTTACAGATTCGTTGGAAATTTCAACCGTCGGCATTTTACCAAAGCCTTGTTCGATTTCAGTAGCATTTAAATCTTTGATATTACCAGAAAATAGTGCTTCGGTAATTTTTTGTGCTTCTTTTAAATCTTCTTCGCTATGAACAAAGCGAGTAACTTCTTCAGCTAGACGACGTTGTGCTTCGCGTTTTTCTGGTTCAGTGGCAACTTTTTGTACCAAAGCATCAATTTCTTCTTTATCTAAGAAAGTAAAGAATTTCAAGTATTTAATGACATCACGATCATCTTGGTTCAACCAGAATTGGTAGAATTCAAATGGTGAAGTTTTCTTAGGATCTAACCAAACAGCACCGCCGGCAGTTTTACCGAATTTGGTACCATCTGCTTTTAACATTAATGGAATAGTTAAACCAAAAGCTTCTGCTTCTGGGCCTTCCAATTTACGAATCAAATCAAGTCCTGCTGTAATATTGCCCCATTGATCTGCACCGCCGATTTGCAATTGCACACCGTAAGTTTTAAATAGGTGTAAAAAGTCGATGGATTGTAAAATTTGGTAAGTGAATTCCGTAAAGGAGATACCCACTTCTAAACGACTTGAAACAATATCTTTGGCTAACATTGTGTTGATGTTGAAGTTTTTACCGTAGTCGCGTAGAAATTCCAATAATGAAATCTTAGATAACCAATCAAAGTTGTTCACAAAGCTGATATTGGCATCTTTCCCAAATAATTTACGCATTTGATTGGATAACGCATCCACATTGTGTTGGACCGTTTCCATTGTTTGTAACGTTCTTTCTGTTGTACGACCACTAGGATCTCCGATTGTACCAGTCCCACCACCGATTAAAATATATGGACGGTGGCCCGCCAATTGAAATCTTTTCATCATCATGAAAGGAATTAAATGTCCAATGTGCATGGAATCGCCGGTTGGGTCGACACCACAATAAAGCGCAATGCTCTTTTCATCTACAAGTTTGCGTAGACCTTCTTCATTGGTTTGTTGGTTGATGGCATCCCGCCACGTTAATTCATCAATAATATTCATCTTGTTGACCTCCGTCTATATTTATGAAAGCAGTAAACTGCTGGCATAGCAAAATTAAGTTATGTTATTAAAAAATGTTTTTAAAGCGTTTTATGAAAGAGCAACCATTTAAAGTCCCTTAGAATTTTGAAGAACAAAAAAGTCCCTTGGCAAAATTGCCAAGGGACGAAAATTCGCGGTACCACCCAAATTATATGTTTTAAGATAAAACATATCACTCAAACATTTAACGCTGTCGCGTGGCTTTACGCCAAGACTCCGGAAATGTAATTCACACAATAGCGTGTACTGGTTTGCACCTCCACCAGCTCTCTTAAACAGGGGCTATTATCCTACTGTGTTTCCATCACAGTCATCATTTATTAATGTGTCTACATCATAAAACTGTAGAATCGGTTTGTCAACCAGAAAGACGTTATTTTTTTCAGAATAACATTTTATGAAAAAAAACAAGTCTGGATTATTCCCATAAAAAAAATGATTGTCACAGCATAATTATTCATGGTCAAAAAGTTGGGAAACTTCACTTTGACATCCATTTAAGCTCCACCAAATTTTTGTGCTGTCACTTATCAAATTGATTTTATAAAATAACAAAATAAAAGTATAGTTTTTATAAAAAAAAGCTGAAGGAATTTCCTTCAGCTTTTAAAATACTATTCTTTACCTGCTGCACGCTGGATTGCTTTAACGATTTCCACTACTGGAATAATCGCAAAGGAAGAACCAACGACAATACCCCATTGATATAAATCAAGATGAGCAACCCGGAATATATCATTTAAACCTGGAACAACAATAATGACCATCATTAAGAAAAATGAAAGTAAAATTGCCCAGTTAAAGGATTTGTTACGGAATGGTCCTACTTTGAATAAGGATTGATGAACAGATTTCACATTAAATGCATGGAACAATTGCATCAAACCTAATGTTGCAAAAGCCATTGTTAATGCATCACTATGGATTGCTTCATACGTCGCATGAACTGGCCATTGAATAGCAGACCAATATACAAACAAGACCGTAGCAGCTTCTAAAATCCCTTGATAGATAATACTTGAGAATACGCCCCCAGAGAATAAGTTGGAGTTACGCCCCCGTGGTTTATGGCTCATTAAATCTTTTTCAGCTGGTTCCATCCCTAACGCAATGGCAGGGAATGTATCTGTAACAAGGTTAATCCATAATAAATGGATTGGCAATAATGTATCCCAATTTAACATTGTGGCAATAAATAATGTTAAAACTTCCCCTAAGTTAGCAGCCAATAAATATTGTACTGCTTTTTGAATATTGGAAAAGACTTTGCGGCCTTCTTCAACAGCCACAACGATTGTGGCAAAGTTATCATCTGCTAAGACCATATCGGAAGCACCTTTAGAAACTTCGGTACCGGTAATCCCCATACCAACACCAATATCAGCTTGTTTCAGCGCTGGCGCATCATTGACACCATCACCGGTCATTGCAACAACTTTACCTTCTTTTTGCCAAGCTTTAACGATACGAACTTTATGTTCTGGAGATACGCGTGCATAAACAGAATAGTTAGCAACCTTTTGAGCAAATTCTTCATCAGACATTTGGTTTAATTCCGCCCCTGTTAAAACAGCAGCGTCATCCCCTGCTTTAATAATGCCAAGGCGGGCAGCGATTGCTTCTGCAGTATCTTTGTGATCGCCTGTAATCATAATTGGACGAATCCCCGCAGATTTGGCAACTTTGACTGCATCAGCTGCTTCTGAACGTTCTGGGTCAATCATCCCCACTAAACCAGCAAAAATCAAATCATTTTCTACTACTTCTGATTGTAAGTCAGTTGGAATAGCATCCACATATTTATAGGCCATACCTAAGACACGTAACGCTTGTTTGGCCATATCTTTATTGTTGTCCAAGATTTTTTGTTCTTCAGCATTTGTCATTGTTTTTACTTCTTCAAATACTTGATATTGTGTACAGCGTCCAAGTAAAACATCAGGTGCACCTTTAACAGCAACGAGATAGCGACCATCTGCTTCTTGGTGAATTGTAGACATCAATTTACGTTCTGAATCAAAAGGAAGTTCAGATACGCGAGGTTCTTTGGCTACTTTTTCAGTAACGTTAAAGCCTTGATCTTGCCCAAATTTTACTAAAGCCGTTTCAGTTGGATCACCAATTAATTCACCTTCTTGGCTGAATTTTGTATCATTGGCGTAATTCATAATTTTAAGGGCCATATTATTATCTGGAATATGCTCACTTGATGGATATTGACGATCATTAGTATAAAGCTTTTCGACGGTCATTTGGTTCAAAGTCAACGTACCCGTTTTATCAGAAGCAATAATATCTGTTGAACCTAACGTTTCTACAGCTGGTAATTTCCGAATAATTGAATTACGTTTTGCTAAAACTTGTGTTCCTAAAGCTAAAATAATTGTCACAATTGCAGGCAATCCTTCTGGAATCGCAGCAACGGCAAGAGATACTGATGTTAACAACATATCCATCCAAGGAGTCCCATTAATTAATGTTCCAAACAAGAACATAATTACGGCAATCACTAAAATTGCAGCTGTTAAGAATTTACCCAAGTGATTCAAATTATTTTTTAGTGGTGTTTCTGTTTCATCAGCAGCTGCCAACATTCCAGCAATCTTACCAACTTCAGTATTCATCCCGGTGTTAACCACAACACCCTTACCACGGCCATAGGTAACATTACTATTGGAATAAGCCATATTAATTCGGTCACCAATTCCAATTTCATTACCTTCTAAAACTACCAATTCTTTTTCAACTGGGACAGATTCTCCTGTTAAAGCAGCTTCTTCAATTTTTAATGAGCTTGCTTCAATTAATCGCATGTCAGCAGGGACAACATCTCCTGCTTCTAACAACACGATATCCCCCGGCACAAGGTCTGTACTCTTAATGGATAACGCGTGGCCGTCACGCATGACATTAGCATTGGGAGTTGACATATCTTTTAAAGCTTCAATCGCGGCTTCTGCTTTTGACTCTTGCACGACACCCATCACAGCATTAATAATAACAACTAACAAAATGATGATAGAATCAACAGGTTCGTGGGGCGCAGAGATAATAGCGGCAACTAGCAAAACTAAAATCATTAAGTCTTTGAACTGTTCAAAGAACTTTTGCGCCATTGATTTTTTCTTGCCTTCTTCTAGCTCGTTTTCACCGTATTCACTTAGACGCTTTTTGGCTTCTGCGGCACTAAGACCGTCAGCAGTTGCATCTAACTCTTTTAGAACCTCTTCTGGCGTTTGGGAATAAAACGCTTGGCTCAACTGCTGTTTTTTGTTTTCTTCTGACAATTTTGTTCCTCCTTTGAAATTATCCTCCACAAGTCAGCTAAAAAAATAGACTTGTGTATGTGCGTAACATACATAAGTCTCACTAATTAAGGCAACACCAGAAAGTAAATTTCGGTTGGTGATGTTGCCGCAGCTCATGCTGCTAGTTACTCCCTCATGAAAACATATAAATACAAGGAATATTATATAGTAGAATGCACTCACGAGCAAATACTTTTAACGAAACTCCTGTGTGGAAGCGGAATTATTAACGACCTTTTTGAAAAAAATTCTAAATGCAATGAAATAAAAAAATATCGTGCTGCCTCGCTATTTAAAAGACAGAGACAACACGATTATTTTTTAAGCAATCACAGAACCATTTGGCATTTGTTTTGGTGCTTCTACAATCGCCAAGTTTCCTTTTTCATCTTCAGCGGACAAAATCATGCCTTGACTAATTTGTCCTCGCATTTTACGTGGTTTCAAATTTGCGACAATCACAACTTTTTTGCCAATCAATGCTTTGGGATCTGGGTAAAATTCTGCAATTCCTGACAAAATTTGGCGATCTTGGCTGTCGCCGGCATTCAGACGAAATTGCAGCAATTTATCTGCTCCCTTGACTTTTTGACAATCGATAACTTCTGCAACTTTTAATTCTACCTTGTCAAAATCATCATATTTGATTTGTTTGTCTTTGACAGAAATTAATTCAGTTTCTTCAGGCTCCCATTTTACTGCTTCTTCTGGGTTACTTACACCTTCAGTCATTTTCTTTTGAATATAAGCGACTTCCACTTCTTGATCCAAACGCGGGAAAATCGGTGTGCCTTTTGCGACAACTTTTGTATTGCGAGGAAACTCGCCAAAATGCAAATCTTTTAATTCCATTGTTTCAGCATCCAAACCTAGTTGTTGGAAAATTTTCTTTGGTGTTTCAGTCATAATCGGTTGTAACAAGATAGCTGCAATCCGCAGACTTTCAGCTAAATGCACCATGACACTATTTAATTCGGCTTGGCGTTCTTCGTCTTTAGCCAATACCCAAGGTTCGGTTTCATCAATGTATTTATTGGCTCGTGAAATTAAGGTCCAAACTTCTGATAAAGCAACACTAAATTCCATTTTATCCATTGCTTGATGATAACGACCAACTACATTTGCAGCTGTTGTCGATAATTCGCTGTCAAAAGCGGTCACTTTGGAAGCATAAGCTGGCACATTGCCTTCACAATATTTATTAATCATGGCAATAGTCCGGTTCAACAAATTACCTAAGTCATTAGCCAGATCGTAATTTACCCGAGCGACAAAATCTTCCGGAGTAAAAACACCATCAGAACCAAAAGGCATTGCTCGCAACAAATAATAACGCAATGCATCTAAGCCATAACGTTCGACTAACATTTCTGGATAGACAACATTTCCTTTTGACTTACTCATTTTGCCATCTTTCATTAACAACCAGCCATGACCAAAAATTTTCTTTGGTAATGGCAAATCTAAAGCCATCAACATAATTGGCCAATAAATGGTATGGAAACGTACAATTTCTTTACCAACCATATGCACATCAGCCGGCCAGTATTTATCAAATAAGGTGGTGTCTTGTGAACCATAACCTAAAGCAGTGATATAATTTGACAAAGCATCAATCCAAACATAAACGACATGTTTTGGATCGGATTTTACCGGAATTCCCCATTTAAACGTTGTCCGGGAAACAGCCAAATCTTCTAAACCTGGTTTAATAAAATTGTTAATCATTTCGTTTTTGCGTGATTCTGGTTGAATAAATTCTGGATGTTCATTGTAATATTCCAATAAACGATCTGCGTATTTACTCATGCGGAAAAAGTAAGACTCTTCTTTGACTAACTCTACTTCATGACCACTTGGCGCTTTACCACCAATTACTTTACCTTCTTCATCCCGATAAACTTCTGCTAATTGGGTTTCGGTAAAATATTCTTCATCAGAAACAGAGTACCAGCCTTCGTATTCTCCTAAGTAAATGTCACCTTGTGTTAATAATTGATCAAAGATTTTTTGAACAGCCGCTTTGTGGTAGTCGTCTGTTGTACGTATAAATTTATCGTAACTGATATCTAATGTCTTCCACAATTTTTGAATATCAGCTGCCATTTTATCTACGTATGTTTGTGGTTCAACACCTAATTCCAATGCTTTTTTCTCAATTTTTTGACCGTGTTCATCAACACCGGTTAAGTAAAAAACATCAAAGCCCATTAACCGTTTGTAACGTGCAACAGCATCACAGGCGATTGTTGTGTATGAATTGCCAATATGCAATTTGCCGCTGGGATAATAAATCGGTGTCGTAATATAAAAAGTTTCTTTTCCAGCCATGGATTTTCCTCCTAATAATAAAAAAGTGAAGATGACTTCTCCTTAGCCTTCCGCTTTTAGACCAAGCCGGCAAAATAGCGAAAATGGCTTCTAACGGTATTTTGACTAAGTTTATCACCTAAATTTTTGAGTACACATCACGTAAATGATTCTTAGCTAGTATACCACAATTCCAACTTTCTTTAAGTCCTTTTCCTTGCAAAAAAACATTGCCAAATACAAATCCCTGGATTTCACCGCCTTAAAAAAAATTTTTTTGGTATAATGAGAGAGATTAACGAAATTGAGGGAAATAATATGACTAAAAAACACCGTCTTTTAATCGCATTGATTACCGTTTTAACACTCTTTCATATGGTTTTTTGTGCTTTTTACAGCCGCCTATACGGCTACTTTAATTTACATGATAACTTGCAATCTTTTTTAACCACAATACTTATTATCCGTGGCATTTTATTAGGGGGGATTGCCTTTGCTGGCTTTATCAGCTTAAAGGACGAATCCCGTAAAACAACTCCTTTTTATCTGATTTTCTTTTTATTCAATTTGATTATTCCTTTTGTTTTTAATTAATAGTAGAGGTGAGCGCTTTATGCCAGAGTTTACAACAAAAGCTGAAGAAAAACATTATTACGAACAAGTTGCCACTGAAGAAGAGTTTCTTCAATGGTATAAAAAACAAGATCATCCAGAATATGAAAAACCTTCTTTAACAGTTGATATGGTATTAATGTGTTACAACAAAGAAGAAGAGCAATTAAAAATGCTTTTAATTAAACGAAAAAGTCATCCTTATCGTAATTCTTGGGCTCTTCCCGGCGGTTTTGTTATGCCAAACGAATCTACTGATGACTCAGTATTACGAGAAACACTGGAAGAAACTGGGGTAGAAATATCCAAGACAAATATTGAACAGCTGCATACTTTTAGCACACCTAATCGCGATCCCCGTGGCTGGGTCGTTACTGTCAGCTATTTGACATTTATTGGGGAAGAACCACTGAGTGCCGGTGATGATGCCGATGAAGTCCGTTGGTTTACGATGGAAAGAAAAGGGAGCGAACTTTATTTAACTAGTGGTCATGACGTTGAAATTATTTTGAACTTAAAATCAGGGATTTCTTCAGGCAGTGATTCTTTAGCATTTGACCACAGCCAAATTGTCTTAAAGGCCTTTAAACGCGTCGCCGAAAAAATGGAACATGAACCAAGAGTTTTACAAGTTTTAGGACCAACCTTTACTATTACAGAAGCTCGTAAAGTTTTTGCCAAATTCTGGGGGATGGATTTCAAAAGTATTGACCATTCCAACTTTAAAAAAGCCATGTTGCAATATTTTGACGAAATTGGTGAAAAACCCCTGGGGATTGGCCGTCCTTCTAAAATTTACCAATTAAAAAAAGACGTCCTTTCAACCAAATTTTAATTTTCAGCCTAAAAAAGCGTCATTGAAATCTTTCATTGCAAGAAATGATTGATTTAATGACGCTTTCTTTTTTAGGTTTATCATAATTAGTGGACGGATTCCTAGAAACAAAGTCAGACTTTTATATACCCTAGGCGATCACTGGAGTCCCTTCCAGTTAATAAGTGAGCGTATTTCAAATGACTTTTTCTGCTGCTGCGAAAATAACCTTTTTATCATACCAAGTAGCTTTATATTGTAGTTTGACCAAAAAATGTTGCCAATCTGTCAAGGTAAAGACGCCCTCTTGAATGTTGTGAGGTACTTTGATATATAAAAAATCATATTTTTTAATTAAGTGAAGGGATAATTCATCCATCCACGCTTTTTTTTGCTGCTGTTTATGATGATACAACTGTTGCACCTTTACTTTTTGTTTTTGATAATTTTGCGCTGCTGATAACTTCACCCCTCGTTGCTGCGCACTTTTAGCTTTGATTTCTAATTTACGTTTGGCCTTAGTAAGCTTATTTTCAACGTTTTTTTGACAAAGGGTGCGGAAAAAAACCAAGTCGCTTCCACTCACGAGCTGATCAGGTGAAAAATGCAAGGTAGTCGTTACATTAGTTTTAGGTAAAGGCGTTATCTGTTCTTCACATAACAAGGAGACAAAGAATTGCTGGCCATTTTTTGCCATAATAGTAGCTGATTTAATTTGACCTGTGACTGGGCGATGACAATGGACCGCAATGGGCTGTTTTAATTTAGGTACTTTCAGTAAATCATCTTTTAACCAGATTGTCTGTTTTTGATTATTGGTAGTGTAAGATTGCCAAACACTTTTTTTTAACTTCAATTTTGGATAACCACTCCGACCTTGATAATAGTTTTGAAAGGCGCGCTTCAAATTTTGCTGTGCATTGGCAAGCGCCAAACTATCGGTTACCTTTAAAAACAAAAATTCCTTTTTCAAACTGGCAGGGGTTAACTTTTTACTTTTTCCTCCACCGCTTTGCTGATGGTGCTTCAAAAGTGTGTTATAGGTGAAACGCACGCAGCCAAACGTTTGAATTAAAAATTCCTTTTGCTCATTTGTTGGATAAATGCGAAATTTATAAGCTTTTAGCACCGAAATGTCCCACACTTTCTCTGAAAATTTACTCTAAACAATCCACTTTTTTATTGTATGATAGTCCCATTCTTGCTGCATACAGGGAAAGCTCAAACACAACCAGATTTTTCTGAATATTTCGTCTTTTATCCTTGTGAATAATTTTAAAGAATCTTGCAAAAAATTGCAAGTGGGTTTTTCATTTAAAAAATACTCTGGCATTTTTTAAAGCAATCGCTATAGAAAAATACTCGAATTTTCTGTTGAGACATTTTGCTAAAAATGCCTTCAAAAGTTAATTCGAGTATTTTGGGTATAAGCTATTCATCTTCAGTTAATTCTTCAAAATCGCCGATTCGTTTGGACATAATAATATCTGGTTTAAACCAACCATTGGCATCGGGAATCACACCGGTAATTTGATACCCTAATTTCTCGTAAAAACTGTAAGGATGGGCTTTAAGATTTTTAATATTAGCGATTGCTTGCAACGGCTCATTATATAAATTCACTTGGCTTAAAGTCGTTTCATCATTTTCATCATCCGTGCCCAAATAAATAGTAATTCCGCCACGAGATGCAATTTCAGATTCTAAAAAAGAAACTAAACGAGCGCCAATTTTTTGACGTCTAAAATCTGCTACAACAACTAACGGGTGCATCTCCCAACCTGTTTGACCATATTGAGGAATGGCTCCTACAAAGCCGACTAAATCATCATCCACTAAAGCCGCCACTGCAATTCGCTCTGGTGCTAGTAATTTTTCAACTTCATTTTTTGCGGTCTGCCCATAGTCATTTGGCCAAGTCTTAGCTAAAAGATCCGCCAGTTGATCTTTTAAAATACGATTATCGCGTTCAAATTCTGTAATTAACATTGGCATACGCCTCCTGTAGTGTTACGGGTAGTTTACCAATAATTCAAAAATGGCGGAAATAAAATGACTTTTACCAGCTAAAAATTTGAAATAAAAAAAGCGGATTTCTCCGCTTTTTTTAAACAACTTACTTTCGAATAGGCTAGGCACGTTGTTTTTGCTTTTTTTGTTCCTGCATTTTTTTGCTGCGTAGTTGCCCACAAGCAGCATCAATATCCGTTCCATGTTCTTTACGGATCACACAATTAATTCCATTGCGTTTTAAAATATCATAAAAGCGCAAAACATCGGCTTTATCACTACGAGAATATTGATCGTGTTCACTTACTGGATTATAAGGAATTAAGTTTACATAGGCCAATTTTTTCTTGTCTTCCAATAAAGCTGCCAGCTCTTTGGCATGGTGGGGGCGATCATTGACATTATTTAACATAATGTATTCAAAAGTTACCCGACGATTGGTTTTTTCAATATATTCATCAATTGCTTCCATTAAGACTTCAATAGGATAGCTTTTGTTGATACGCATCATGGAACTTCTCACTTCATTATTTGGTGCATGCAATGAAATCGCCAAATTAACTTGCAAACCATTATTGGCAAATTCTTTGATTTTGCGCGCTAAGCCACTCGTTGAAACGGTAATATGTCGTGCTCCAATAGCTAAACCTTTTGGATCATTAATAACTTGGATAAAGTTCATGACATTATCGTAATTATCAAATGGTTCCCCTATCCCCATCACCACGACATGAGAAACCCGGTCCCCTTGACCACGTTCGTCAAAGTAATGTTGGACCAACATAATTTGTGCGACAATTTCCCCAGTTGTTAGATCCCGTTGTTTACGTAAAAGACCACTGGCACAAAAAGTACAGCCAATATTACAACCTACTTGTGTGGTTACACAAACAGACATACCATATTCTTGGCGCATCAAGACTGTTTCAATCATTAATTTATCCGGTAATTCAAATAAATATTTAACAGTCCCATCACTGGCTTCTTGAACCACCAATTGTTTTAAAGGATTAACGACAAAATGTTCTTCTAATTTTGCAATTAAATCTTTGGACAAATTCGTCATTTGTTCAAATTCTGAGACGCGTTTTTCATATAACCATTCCCAAACTTGGGTCGCACGAAATTTCTTTTCGCCATTTTCAATAAACCAGTTAATTAATTCCTCTTTATTTAAACCATAGATTGATGGTTTCGTTGTTGGTTTTTTCACAATTTTTCCCCTTTTTGACAGATTCGCTCCATACTATAACAGATTCATTCCCTATCTTTCAACAAAAGGAAGCATTTTTTAAAGAAACAAAAGGTTTAAAAGAGTAAATAACTATTTAACATGGCAAGAACCAGACGGTAACTTATCTTCTGTTATTTGAAGCTTCGATTATATTTTTTTATTCCTAGAAAAATGAAGATATGAACCCAACAAGAAAAGCTAAAGGGTCGTGGTCAGCTCGTAAGCAATAAAAAAAGTTTTCCGAACAAATTTTAGCATTAGCTAAAATTTGTTCGGAAAACTAGATAGGAGAGACAATGACTAGGGGTAGGTGACGCTTGGGTAAAAGCAATCAACTTTTACTTTGATGTCTTGTTACGTGCTTTTCTTTTTGTTTCGTTTACCCTTTGTTCTTTTCGCTCCAATTCACCATAAGCATTACGCGCATACGTATTGCCATTTGCCGCGCCGCCATTGCGTGATATTCGCGCGATTGTGCGCAATAATCTAATCAAAAAATTTTTCATCTTATGCCTCCCAGCCTTGCAAAAGCAATGTGCATGTGATTTCTTACTCTAAATCTTGCGGAAGTTCTTCTGTATTGGTTGGTTCAATTAAAACTTTACGGGGTTTACTTCCTTCAGAAGGCCCCACAACACCATGCATCTCCAGTTCATCTACTAGGCGAGCAGCTCGATTGTAACCAATTCGAAAACGACGTTGCAGTAACGAAACACTGGCGGTCTGCATATCGACGACTAAATCTTTTGCTTGTCCATAGAGCTCATCTTCTGGTTGGGCATTAGCACCGTTTGCGGCCTCGTCTTCTTCAGTTACCATCATTTTTTCTTCATAATCTGCCCCTTGTTGTTCCGTGATAAATGCTACAACTCGTTCTACTTCATGATCTGAAATAAAGGCACCTTGAACGCGAATTGGTTTATTTTCACCCATTGGTAAAAAGAGCATATCCCCACGGCCTAATAATTTTTCTGCGCCATTACTATCTAAAATCGTGCGGGAATCAGTCCCACTGGAAACAGCAAAAGCCATGCGGGAGGGAACATTGGCTTTAATGATTCCGGTAATAACATCAACACTTGGACGCTGTGTGGCTAAAATCATATGGATACCTGCTGCCCGGGCCATTTGAGCTAAGCGGATAATGGCATCTTCAACTTCATTGGAAGCGACCATCATCAAGTCCGCCAATTCATCAACAATAACTACAATAAAAGGTAAAATGGGGTTGTTTTCACCATGACTTAAATTACGAGCTAAAATCATTTCATTGTAACCGGTAATATTGCGTACACCGGCTGCAGCAAATTTTTCGTAACGCTCTTCCATTTCTTTGACTACTTTTTGTAATGCTTGGGCGGCTTTACGTGGATTAGTAACCACTGGTGTTAACAGATGGGGAATCCCGTTATAGACATTTAATTCCACCATTTTGGGATCAATCATCATTAACTTTACTTCATGCGGTTTAGCCCGCATCAAAATACTTGTGATAATGCCATTAATGGCAACAGATTTCCCACTACCAGTCGAACCAGCAATTAGTAAATGGGGCATCTTCGTTAAATCAGCCGTTTGAACCCGGCCAGAAATATCTCGTCCTAATGGCACTTCTAATAATTTATCGGGATGATCCGGTTGTGCTTCGATCACTTCCCGAAATGAAACGGTACTTATACTACTATTTGGCACTTCAATACCGATCAAAGATTTACCAGGAATCGGCGCTTCCATCCGGACATCTTTAGCGGCTAGCGCCAAAGCTATATCATCTGTTAAGCTCACAATTTTGCTGACCTTCACGCCGACAGCCGGCTGCACTTCAAATTTGGTAACAGCAGGTCCCAAACTCGCTTTTACAACTTTGGCATCGACACCAAAACTTTGGAAGGTTTTTTCTAATACACCAATATTATGTTCAATTTTTTGATATTCATCACTTTGATCTGTCGGTGGTAAAGAGTCTAGTAATTCCACATTTGGCAATTGATAGTCACGATCTTCCTCTTCAGCTGGAATTTCAAAATCCAAATCTTCTCCGTCATCCGGTAATTCTGGTGTCTCATTTGTACCTGCTACAGTGTTGAGATCAGTTGCAGGTTTCGCCACTTTTTCTTGAAAATGATCAATTGGGACAAAACTCAATTGTTCCGGTTCGACTTCTACAGGACTTTTCGCTGCTTCTGCTAATTTTTCCCCTTCTGTCAGCGGTCGAACTTGGTTTTTCTCATTTTTTTCCAATTCCATTTTTGCAGCTGCTTTTTCAGCGGCAATTTTTTCCGCTTTGGCCGCAGCCTTTTCTTCTTGGCGTGCTTTTTTGGCCGCTTGTTTCGCTGCTTTTTTCGCTGGATCACCGGCTAAAAGTTCTTGCAAAGCTTCCCCTGCATTTTGCAGATGCTCTAAAAGTTCGCCACCACTCATCATACTGACTAAAAACAGACCAACTACTGCTAATAAAAATGCGAAAAAGTAACTGCCAATTTGGGAAACAAGAAAATAACTTCCTTGGTAAAGAATAGCGCCTAACATACCGCCACCTACATTTTGACTCACTTGATTCGTGCGGATATCCCCTAATAAAGCGCCCCATGTTGTATTAATAATATTGGGTGCACCGCTAATCACATTCCGGAACAATAGTGCGTGCAAAAACATTAAAAGTCCCGCATAAATGAACAGCCCTCCTAAAAAGCGCCGGAAATTTTCAAATTTTGCCGCTGTAGTTTTGACCATTAACCATAATCCATATAAAGCCAAGGCAATTGCCAACATTGGATAAGTATTGCCGCCAATGATTCTTAGACAGTTGGCAATTAAAGTTCCCAAAAAGCCTAGCTTAAATAGACCAAGTCCTGCAAATATTATAAAAGCGGCGCCGATTACCGCCAACATCATTTTTTCTTGTTGTTGCTGTTGTTTCTTTGTTACACGTTTCTTTTTCTTCTGGCTTTTTCGTTGTGCCATTTTTATAATCCCTCATTTCATCTTCCTTATTATACAAAAAAAAACAGGCGAACAAAAGTTTTGTTCTGCCTGTTAAAAGTTTTCTCCTCTTTATTTTGGCGATACATCTTCACCGAACCATTTTTCAGAGATTTTTTTAAATTCGCCATTTTCTTGGATTGTTTTCAAAGCCGCATTAATTTTTTCTGCCAAGGCTTGATCATTTTTTCGAATACCCACCGCGTAGTCCTCATTTTCAAAAGGCCCTTTGATAATATTATAATCGTTTAGCTGATTTTTCTGGGTTAAGTAATAATCTGCATAGACCTTATCAATTAGTAAACCGTCAATTCGACCATTTTCTAAATCAATAAAACCTTCATTAAAACTAGCATATAAGACAGCATCATTATCTGCTACGCTATCTTTTAAAACTTCTGGTTGTTTGGTAAACAAGTCATAGCCAGAGGAACCTTCTTGCGCTCCTAAAATTTTCCCTTTCATACCTTTAAAAGTGGTTATTTTACTTTTCTTAGGTGTCACGAGTACCTGATCATTTTCCATATAAGTATCAGAAAAAAGAACTTTCTTCTCGCGTTCTGCCGTTTTAGAGTATCCATTCCAAATGACGTCAATCGTCCCATTATCCAGTTCAGTTTCTTTCATTGACCAGTCAATCGATTGAAATTTGACTTTTTGTCCTGTTTCTTTAAAAACAGCTTTGGCTAAGTCGATGTCAAATCCAACTAACTTACCTGCTTTATCTTTAAAGCCCATTGGGACAAAAGTGTCATCTAACCCTACTACTACTTCTTTTGGCACTTCATTAGCTTTTGTTTTGGGATTTTCTTCCTTATTCCCACAAGCCACTAATACCCCAAGACTTGCTACTACTGTCAGTAATGTACCCCATTTTTTCAATTTCATTCTTATACCTCCTTGTTTTTCACACTTATATTTTATTTTGGTGTTACTTTTAGTGTTTGATCCGCGATATGTTCCGCAAACGTCCAGTCGTGGGTAACGACGATTTGGGTGACGCCCTCTTTTTTTAAAGACAAAATTAATTTTTCAACTTGTTCTCTTAAAGCAGGATCAAGAGCACTGGTCGGTTCATCGTAAGCTAAAACTTGCGGATCCATCGCCATAGCTCGGGCAATTGCTACCCGTTGTTTTTGTCCACCAGACAGTTGATATGGGTAACTTTGTAATAAATCTTCTAGTCCCAACTGCGCTGCTAATTTTTCGGCTTTTTGTGTATACATCGCAGTATTTTCTTTTAAGACTAATTGTGGCGCTAACGTAATATTCTCAAAAACATTTAGATGCGGAAATAATTGAAAATCTTGAAAAACCACGCCGACAACTTGCTCTTGCTCATTTAAAGCTGTGGGATTAAAGGGTTGACCATCTAGTAAAAAAGTCCCGCTGTCTGCTTTTTCTAGTCCAGCTAACATTCGCAATAATGTCGTTTTCCCTCCACCAGAAGGGCCAACAATCGCTAAAATCTCACCATCGGGAATATTTAAATCCAAATTTTCAAAAATATTTTTTTTACCAAACGCTTTAGTAATTTTTTTTAATTCCAACATAGTTTTTCACCCACCTAACGATAATAATTCAATTTGTTTTCCAAAACCTTCATAATTAACGTGAAAACTCCCGTCATCACTAAGTATATCAAACCTACCCCAACTAACGGTAGCAAAGTAGTATCGCGTTCCATCGCAATTTTACCAATCCGCATCATATCCGATAGCCCTAAAATATAAACCAGTGATGTGTCTTTTACTAAGTTGACCACTTCATTTCCTACTGAAGGAAGTGTTATTTTTACAACTTGAGGAATAATAATTTTGGTGATTGTTTGCATTTTACTCAAGCGTAAAACTTGCGCTGCTTCATATTGCCCTTCTGGAATAGATTGAATGCCGCCACGAAAAATTTCAGCAAAATAAGCCGCATAGTTAATAATAAAAGCTAGTAGTGCAGCATCAAAACGATCCAAGACCAATGCCGGCATTAAAAGTGGCAATCCATAAAAAATAAAAATTAATTGCAATAAAAGTGGTGTGCCTCGCATAATCCAAACATATATTTGAACGATTAATTTAAAGGGCTGCAAGTGACTTGCTAATACAAAGGCCAAAAGAATCCCTAGTGGAATTGAACCAAGTAAGGTTAAGCCAAACAATTTTAGTGTGATGCCTGCTCCAGACAATAATTGTGGTAAAACAGATAATAAATAATTCATTTCATCAGCTCCTTATTTTTGTAAACAAAAAGCCCTCTGACTTTTACATCAGAGGGCGTAACAACGCGGTGCCACCTCTATTTATTACTTTTTCACAAAAGTAAACTCCATCAGTCATAATAGATAAGCAAAAAACGTGGTAATAAAAAAGTCCTTTAGCGCAAGCGCTAAAGGACGTAAATTACGTGGTTCCACCTTTTTTCACTCTTACTTTACAGTAAAGAGTCTCTATAAGTCATCTATCAATGACTGTTGCTATAACGGGCATACCCGGATTTTCTTACTTTCATTTCAGAAAAACAACTCCAAGATGTGGTTCACAAATTGTCATCGTCTCTTTTCACCTACCAGAGACTCTCTTTAGATGGCCATACTTGCTACTCTTCTTATCGATGTCGTATTATTAGGTTGTCTCTAACTTTAAAAGGTGAAATGAAATTTGTCAACTATTTTTTTCGAAGGGAGTCTTTTTTATGTTTGCTACAGCTCAAGCTGCCTATCAATTATTAGAAGATTTAAATATTGCCTACCAACGAGTAGATCATGAACCCATCACATCCGTTAAAAATGTTCCCTTTACATTACCAGGACCACAAGTAAAAAATTTAGTTTTACAGCCACGCAAAGGTGAGCATCGTTTTTTAGTCATTTTACCTGATGAAAAACAAGCAGATTTGACACATTTAGCCGAAATTTTAAATGAAAAGCGTCTTTCTTTTGTTTCAGAAAAAAATTTGGTAGAATTACTCAATGTGCCCGCAGGTTCGGTCACACCTTTGGCTTTGCCCAATGATCATGATCACAAAATCACTGTCGTCATTGATAAAGAAATTGACCAACAAGACACGGTCGGATTTCACCCCAACATTAATTCGACAACGCTTATTATGCAATTTCGTGATTTTGAAAAGATCTTAAATCATCTAGGTTACAAACCGCTTTATGTAGCGATTTAAATAGAAATTACGAGGTGTAGTTACTCTTATGTTGTTCTTATTGATTTTCACATTGATTGCCGGTGGCGCCGGCTACCTATTTTATTTACTTACCAAAGATACAATTCGCGAAGTTTATGAACAATTGGATGACAAAAATGAAAAGGTTCGTAAAATAAAAGCTGTTTGCTTAGGAGTATTTCACCTGATAGCTTTCTAAAGCTACCCCTAGTGAATAAAATCAAAATCTTTTATTCGATGCAAAAGCGCCCTCTAGTGAGGACGCTTTTTTATGTATTTTTCAAAAAATATGTACTATACCAGCAAATCCAAACCTAAATATTTTAAGACACCTAACAATACGCCGACGAATATAATAACAGAAATTATCATAAACAATATCAGCCCTACCATAAATTTTCTTCGACTACGCATACTTATTCCTCCCTTGTGGTAAATAATTAGCTTATTGCATATTTATGCTAACACTTATTTACCAAAATATTCCTAAAATGTGAGAGGTTTTATGATTTTAACCAGCTTTTTTTATAACTTTGCCACCGAAAAAGAAATTTATTAAAAAACACTTTTCAAAAATTATAAATAACACTAATTATACCATTTCGCTTATTTTTTACAGAAAGAAAATAGATACAAACTAAAATTCACCCAAAAAATTCTCCTTGCATGTCTTTTTGTGACACGCTAATATCAAGAATGAAATTTTCAAAAAGCAATGTTTTTTCATGCGAAAAATTCATTATTGGTTTCATTAAGTCTGTATCTTTCTTCTTTTTAGGCATCATAAGCCGTTAGAATGACGTTGCCATTTAAATATTCTCCTAGATAAATTTCACTAATTTTATCATGCCCTTGGGCTTTTACCTCTGCTTCTAACCACTCGAGGTCTTTTTCAATTATTTCCAACAAGTCAAAATTAGCTTGCCCATCAACAATAATGGGATAGCGAATCATTTCGGCACCGTATTCAATCACATTTAACTGCCCGTTTTGTTCCATCACCGCTAGCTTGACTTTTTCTACTTCAAAAATACCATTCGAACGCAGTTTAAACATTAAATCATTGGCAGAGATACCAATTCGTAAACAATCTTGTACATTTACTGCACCATTACGTATCAAGGTTACTGGCGCTCCGTCAATCACTCGTTTCACCCAACGATTATGTTCTTTGGCAAATTTTAAAACGAGAACCAATAATGTCCAAATAATTAGGACCAGGACAAACTGTAAAACTGTAATGGCTTCGTTATAAATGACACCGCCAATGATTCCCCCTAATACGAAATTTTGCACTTGATCCATCGGAGAAGTTGGTGCCAAATTGCCTTTTCCCATAATTGTAATTTGTAATATCAAACAAATGAGCCCTAGGGCAAATTTGGCGAGTATTGGTAAATAATAACTCATCTTTATTCCTCCTACTTTTGTTTCACAATCTGGTCTTTGGTTGTTAAAAGAGCGACAGCATCCATTTTGAAATTGGACCCATCTTGGCTTAGTGTCACCCGATAACAATCATCCCCGATTAAAACGAGCATCTGGTCTGTTAAAGTCGTGCTGTTCACATACACTTCTTCTGGCGCTACCACTTCATCTTGCGCGACTCTTTTGACAAAATGAACCATTTGAGACGATTGCGAATGATTACTTTGATCTTGTTTGTAATCAGAATATTGGACGCCAAGTAAAAATAATAGCAGTAACAACATAATAATTGTTAAATCACGATATTTGGTATCTAAACGATGTCGCAAATAAGCACTAAACACAAAGATTAAAAATATTAAAGAGGCAAAAATCAAGCCATACTTAATATAATCGTTGACACCTGCATTATTTTGTAAATACTCAATGCCATAAAAAGTCATTTTCACTCCTCATTTCTTTTTTACTTGATTTTATTTTAGTATGAAGACGAATTATTTTTAGTATATTTGAATTTTACTATAAGTATTGTTTGACATTGCGCTTTAAAATCTCGATAATATAGCTTAATTAGGGGAGTAGCACATAGACGCACTATGGTTTTAGATCAACAACTCGCGTAAATCGCTGGTCTAAAACATAAATGCCAGACCTAAGTTCCAACTGAAAAAGGATTCATTGTATATGAACTTTTCCAGTTAATTTAAGCAAAACTTAGGAGGAAAAAATGAGTCAGCAAAAAATGTCAAAAGTAACAGCAGCTGGACTGCTTGTTGCCATGGGGGTTGTCTACGGTGATATCGGGACAAGTCCTCTTTACGTTATGAAGGCGATTGTCGAAGAAAACGGTGGATTGAAAAGTTTGAACCCTGATTTTATTTTGGGTGCTGTGTCGCTGATTTTTTGGACGCTAACATTTTTAACGACAATTAAGTATGTCGTGATTGCTTTAAATGCCGACAACCACGGTGAAGGCGGAATTTTTTCGCTGTACACGTTGGTGCGTAAAAAAAGCAAATATTTGATTATCCCAGCTATGATTGGCGGAGCAGCTTTACTGGCTGACGGTGTATTAACGCCGGCGGTTACTGTGACCACTGCCATTGAAGGATTGCGCGGCATTCCAGCATTTTATGAACGGTTTGGGATGAACCAAAACGTCATTGTTATCATTACGTTAATTATTTTACTGATTTTATTTACAGTTCAACGTTTTGGTACTGACATGGTGGGAAAAGCTTTTGGACCGGCCATGTTTTTGTGGTTTACCTTTTTAGGAGGCATGGGAATTTTTCATTTTGCTCAAGATTTATCTGTTATCCGCGCTTTAAATCCGATGTATGCTATCAAACTTTTGTTTAGTCCGGATAATAAATTAGGGATTTTAATTTTAGGCAATATCTTTCTAGCGACTACCGGGGCGGAAGCTTTGTATTCCGATATGGGGCACGTCGGGAAGAAAAATATTCGGGTCAGCTGGCCTTATGTCAAAATTTGTCTTTTGCTAAATTATTTGGGTCAAGCTGCTTGGCTATTGAGTGTTTACCAAGATCCCAAAATCCAAGCAATTGAACAATTAAATCCATTTTTCCGCATTTTACCAGCCAGTTGGATGATTTTTGGGGTCATTTTTGCTACTATAGCCGCCGTGATTGCTTCCCAAGCATTATTGTCGGGTTCTTTTACGCTGGTATCTGAAGCTATTAAATTGCGCTTATTACCTCGTATGAAAATCATATATCCTGGTTCTTCCATTGGGCAAATGTATATTCCAGCGGTGAACTTTATTTTATGGTTGGCCTGTTCGTTAGTCGTTTTAACCTTCCGTACGTCTTCTCATATGGAGGCAGCTTACGGTCTATCGATTACCGTTACTATGCTAATGACAACTTTTTTGCTTTACTTTTATTTGTCCGAAAAACGGCACAACAAAGTTCTGGCAGCTTGTGTCAGTCTTTTCTTTGCTGCTATTGAAACGGTCTTTTTCATTTCCAGTGCCGCCAAATTTTTGCATGGTGGCTTTGTCGCCGTGATTATTGCCTTACTTATTTTGGCAGTTATGATTATTTGGGAATGGGGCAATATTATTCAAGAAGAAGCAGCAGATACGGTACATTTGAAGGAATATATTCCTCAACTAGCTGCTTTGCGTCAAGATGAAAGTATTCCAATGTATCAAACGAACGTTGTGTTTTTAGTTCCGCATGTCACTGATGATGAAATTGGGAAACAATTTGTCTACTCTATTTTAGACAAACGGCCAAAACGGGCGCAAACATATTGGTTTGTAAATGTGGTGGTAACAGATGAGCCATATACCAAAGAATTTTCTGTCGACACCTTGGAAACTGATTTTATTGTGGTTGTCCGCTTGTATTTAGGCTTTCGCGTCAATCAAGAAGTCAATGTCTACGTCCGGCAAATTATTCATGATCTAATGAAGGATGGCCGTCTACCTAAACAACCTCAACGCTATTCCCTAACACCGGGACGGAATGTAGGAGATTTCCAATTTGTATTAATTGAAGAAGAACTCTCCAACAATACGGAATTGGACAAATGGGAACGCCAAATTATGCAAGCTAAACTCTTTATTAAACGCCATACCATGTCACCTGAAAACTGGTTTGGTTTAGAGTACAGTGACGTCTTATATGAAACTGTACCTCTTATTATTGGGAAAATGAAAAAGACCCGTCTAGTGGAACGAAAAAAATAGAAACCAAGAGTTATTTCTCTTAAACAAGGAGGAATAATTCTTGGTTTTTTTAACGAAATGAGGATGATCTTCTATTCACCTCATCTATTTAATCCTGTATTTTTAAATTGCCTGTAATAAATCATATTGGGATTGATACAAATGGTAATAAAGACCATGTTCTTTCATTAACTCCTCATGATTCCCACTTTCTGCAATTTTACCTCCTACAATATAAAAAATACGATCTGCATTTTTTATTGTGGAAAGTCGGTGAGCAATAATGAAAGATGTCCTGCCTTTTAGTAGTTGTTGCAATCCTTCTTGGAGTAGTTCTTCTGTTTTAGTATCAATGCTCGATGTCGCTTCATCCAAAATTAAAATTTTAGGATCTGCTAAAAGAGCTCTGGCAAATGAAATCAATTGGCGCTGTCCGGCTGAAAGCGTACTTCCTCTTTCTTCGACGACGGTTTCATAGCCATCTTTTAAATCTTTAATAAAATCATGCGCCCGGACTACTTTAGCCGCAGCAATAACTTCCTCTTTTGTCGCATCTAATTTACCATAACGAATATTTTCAATAATCGTTCCAGAGAAAATAAACGTGTCTTGCAACATCACACCCATCTGACTGCGCAGCGATTGCAATGTTACATCCCGTACATCGATGCCATCAACCTTGACACTGCCTTCATTAACGTCATAAAAACGGCTTAATAGATTAATAACAGTCGTCTTACCAGCACCAGTTGGTCCAACTAGCGCGATACTTTGACCTGCTTTTACATGAAAAGTGATATCATTTAAAATATTTTTTCCTGCTTCATAACGAAAAACTACTTGTTTAAAGTCGACCGCACCTTTAATTGAAGGTAAAATTTGAGCATCTTTTGCATCTTGAATATCTGGAATTTCATCTAATGTTTCAAAGATACGTTCCAAATATGCACTCGCTGTAATCAGTGAATTATAAAAATTTCCAATATTAATAACCGGATTCCAAAAATTATTAATGTAACTAATAAAGGCAATTAACGTTCCGGTTGTCACACTAACTCCCAAAGAAGAAATCCCCACGTAATAAATAATACAGGTGGTTAGGACGGCAATATTTTGTACTCCCGGCCACAAAAGAAACTGAATTTTCACTGCTTTTATCCACGAAGTCCGATATTCTTCACTCACTTCATCAAAAATCCGCGCATTTTCATTTTCTCTAGCAAAAGATTGTGTAATGCGAATGCCGGCGATACTTTCGTGAATATATGCATTCAAGTTAGACTGCTTATTACTTAGCGTTTGATAAGCTTTTCGTTGCTTATTTTGAATAATCAACACTATCACAAACAATACAGGCAATAAAATTAGACTATAAAAAGTCAGGCGCACATCAATAAAAAACATAAAAATAAGAGTAATTACAACACTGAAAATATCCGATATCAAATTGATTAATCCATTACTCAATAAATCACTTAATGTATTAATATAATTGACAACCCGAATCAAAATTTTACCATGAGGGCGATTGTCAAAATAAGAAAATGGCAATCGCTGCAAATGTTCAAAAATATCAAAACGCATGTCTTTTAACATATCTTGTCCAATTGCCGTAATCTGCATAATGCGATAACGCATACACAGTCCAATGACAATTAAGGAACCTAAAAAAATACCACCTAAAAGTAACAAACGATTGCTATCTTGCTGTGGAATAACGGTATCGATGGCAATTTTTGTTAGATAAGGCCCTAACATTCCTAGGCTATTGGCTAAAATAATGGTTGCCAGTACGAGAAAAATTGCTTTTTTATAGGGGCTAATATAGCTTATAAGCCGTTTTAAATCGCCCCAACGAAATTCTTGTGCTAATTCTTCATCTTCATCAAAACGATTACGCGCCATCTTCTTGCCCTCCTGTTAAACCAAGCTGTTTGCGATATACTTCGTAATATTTTCCCCGTTTGGTTACCAGCTCTTCATGGGTACCTTTTTCTACCACATGGCCTTTTTCCATCAAAAGAATTAGATCTGCATCTTTAACAGAAGAAATACGATGTGCAATGATAAAGGTGGTTTTTTTCGTTGTTAATTTGGCTAATTCCTGCTGAATTTTTGATTCTGTTTCCATATCCACTGCAGATGTCGTATCATCTAAAATTAAAATAGCTGGATTTTTGGCCAGGGCTCGTGCCAAAGAGATTCTTTGCTTTTGTCCCCCGGATAATCCCACTCCACGTTCACCAACGACCGTTTCATACCCTTGAGGCATCCGCGCAATAAAGGAATCTGCATCTGCTACTGTCGCCATTTGGCGAATAAAATGTTCATCCGCATAAGGATTGCCAAAAGCAATGTTGTCTGCAATCGTATTGGAAAATAAGAAAACATCTTGCATCACCATGGAAATATTTTCCCGTAACTGACGAACAGGATATTGTCGCGCATCTTTGCCATCAATTAAGACACGACCTTGCGTAGGATCATAAAAACGCCCGACTAAATTCACTAAAGTCGTTTTACCAGAACCGGTCTCGCCTAAAATTCCGACTGTTTTACCCGGGCCAGTCTTAAAGCTGACATGGGACAAAACATTGTGATTTGGATCATCTGAAAAATGGAAACTGACATCTTCAAAAACCACTTCTCCTTTAATTGGGGTGATGCTTTTCTCAGCCTCCACGGGAATACTGGATTTTTGAGCTAATAATTGGCGAATTTTAATACAAGCAGCATTAAAACGTTGCACGTCATTAATGAGCCAGCCACTCATCCGCAAAGGGTTATTTAACATCCACAAATAGCCGTTAAATGCTACCAATTGCCCAATTGTCAATCGTCCCCTGATGACCAAAATCCCGCCAAAAACGAGTGTAATTACAGCTAGTGTACCGGCAAAACCATCTAGCCAAGGTAAAAAGCGGGCGGAAACTTCAGCAGAATCCATATTCCGCTGTTTAAAATCTTCGTTGTATTGTTTAAACTTGTCTAATTCAAAATCTTCTCTAGCAAAAGCTTTTACTACACGATTGCCGCCAATATTTTCTTCTACCATGGAATTCAACCGTGCAAAACTCTCGCGAATTTCAAAAAACTTAGGATGCGCTTGTTTGGCCATTTTATTGGTTAAAATAAAAATAATCGGCGTTACCACTAGTAAAGATAAAGTAAGTTGCCAACTAATAAAAGCCATGACAATGACTGCTGCTAAAAACCACAATACACATTCCACAATATTATAAGTAACCCATGCGACAAAATGACGAATGGCATCGACATCGCCAGTCATTCGCGCCATAATATCTCCTACTCGCGTATGGTTAAAAAAATCAAAATCCAGGGTTTGCAACTTGTAATACATATCCTCCCGCAATTTATAGATTGCATTTTGACTCATTTTCTCACACAAAATTTGATATAAGTAGCGTACAATTGTCCGCAAGACAGTGGTACCAATCATTAAAGCAATTAAAGGCAACAACCACGATTTTTTTCCTTGATTAATGACGTCGTCGACAATTAAGCCGCCGACATAAGGGTTTACAACAATCAAAATAGCGTTCATTAAAATAAACAAACAAATAAGACCAAAATGGTTGCGCGATTTTTTGATATATCCCCAAATCCATTGCATATTAGACATTATTTCACCTCCAACTTTTTGTCTATAAACATCTTAGTGGAATCATTTGGAAAAGAAATGGGATATCTTCTTTAAAATGATGTAAAATATTAACAGAAATGATTTTAGCAACTACTTTTTCACTGATTACCCACACAAATAAAAGCGATTTCAATTATCTTTTAAGCAGAATACAGGAGTTTATTATGCATTTAATCAACGCACAAACTTTTAACCCAGAAATTTTATATCTTTTTGATGCTTGTTGTGATGAAGATTGGGTAGGTGAATACCACGCCCATGATTTTTTAGAAATTTCGTTAGTGTTAGAGGGAGAATCGGAGTATTTTTTTGAGGACTTGCCCCAAACCACCATCCGTGCTGGCCAAATTTTACTTTTTAATCCTGGTTATCATCATATGGAGCGTCATATCAAACAAACTTCGCATCAGTTGCATATTGGCATTAAAAACTTTACTTTACAGGGATTGCCGCGCAATACCTTTCCTCACAAAAGTCCGATTTTAAATTTGGGACGCTATCACCAAAATGTTTTACAAATTGCTTGGCGTCTATTAGAAGAACTGTATCAAGATGCACCGGAAACAGTTGTTTTGCGCAAAATACTCATTAGTGAAATGCTGGTGCATATTTTACGCGGACTAGATGATACTAATGAAAGAGAACCCACTTATTTAACAAGTCGCCAACAGCGGCAACAAAAAATTGTCAATGATACGATTTATTTTTTAGAAAATCATTTTACAGAAGAAATTACGTTGGAACAATTAGCCCAGGCCCAATTTGTGAGCCCTGCTTATTTATCCCGCCTTTTTAAAGAAATCAGTGGCGAGAGTCCCATTAATTATTTGATTAAATTACGTTTAAATGAAGCGCAGCATCTGTTAAAAACAACACCATTGACAATCAAAAAAATTGCCCAATCCACCGGTTATCAAGATGCTTATCATTTTAGCAAAGCGTTTAAAAAACAATTTGGCATCTCACCTTCTCGTTTGAGTGAAAAAAGGGTAACTTAAGTAAAGAACCTAACCAGAAACTGCAATTACAAGTTTAGACTGCCTTTTGAATAAATGGGGGATAAAGTAATTCTCCTTGCTATCTCCCTTTTTGTAGTGTATATTTTTAACAGCAAAAAAATTCACCTCTTGAAAATAATTAATAGTCACGACTGTTAGTTTTTTCAAAACGTCCTTTAACATAGTCCAGAGAGGCTAAGAAGGGTCCGTCGCAAACCAACAGGGTAAATATCCTTGTATCCATTGACGATCCTCCTGCCTAAAAGGGTAGGATTTTTTTGTACCAAAAATTATGAGGAGGATTTTCATGGAAGAGAAAAATGATATTCACTTTCACAATGATGATGTCGTCTTGGACATCCACGACCGTCCCGCACCACTACACTGGTTTGGGCTGAGTTTGCAGCACTTATTTACCATGTTTGGAGCCACAGTTTTAGTTCCTATCTTAGTAGGCATTAACCCAAGTATCGCTTTAGTCAGTTCCGGTCTGGGTACACTTGTATACCTCACAGTGACAAAAGGAAAAATTCCAGCTTATCTGGGGAGTAGCTTTGCTTTTATCGCGGCCATGCAGCTGTTAATGAAAACCGATGGCTACCCTGCCATCGCACAAGGCGCTTTAACCACCGGTGCTGTCTATCTTGTGGTTTCTTTTTTAATTAAAAAAATTGGCACTGCTTGGTTGGATAAAGTTTTGCCGCCCATTGTAGTAGGTCCGGTTATTATGGTTATTGGTCTAGGATTAGCTAGCAATGCCGCTAACAATGCGATGTATAATGCAAGTGGCAATTATGATTTCAAATATGTAGCCGTTGCATTGTTAACTCTCGCTGTGACGATTATCTTCAATATGTTTTTAACCGGTTTTCTCGGCTTAATCCCAATTTTACTTGGAATTATTTCTGGTTATCTCATTGCATTAGCATTTGGAGTGGTAGATTTTCAACCTGTTATCGATGCCCCGTGGTTACAATTACCAGCTTTTGAAGTTATGTTTGTCCAATATCAACCAAAACTTTACTTAAATGCCATTACCACTATGGCACCCATCGCTTTTGTTACTATGACAGAACACATTGGCCATTTAATGGTTTTAAACAAATTGACGAAGCGCAATTTCTTTGAAGATCCTGGCATGGATCGCACTTTAATGGGGGACGGCTTAGCGCAAATCGTGGCCGGATTTGTCGGGGGTCCTCCGGTTACCAGTTATGGTGAAAACATTGGTGTGCTGGCGATTACTCGAGTGCATAGCGTTTTTGTTATCGGCGGTGCAGCTGTTTTAGCTATCGTTTTAGGTTTTGTCGGAAAGTTAAGTGCTTTGATCTTAAGTATTCCAGGTCCTGTAATCTCTGGTATTAGTTTTGTTTTATTCGGGGTGATTGCAGCGAGTGGATTAAAAATTTTAGTTGAAAATAAGACGAACTTTGATAAAAAGAAAAATTTGCTGATTGCTTCCAGCATTTTGGTCATCGGTATTGGTGGCTTAGTCTTTGAAGCCGGCACTTTTACTTTATCTGCCATGGCATTGTCCACTTTAATTGGTATCTTTTTAAATTTAGTTTTACCTGATCGTTAAATTGGAACTCTCTTATCCGAAAAAGGGCAGCGCAACGGGCAGCGCTTTGGAAAAATCTCAGAAATTCGTCTTTTGGTGCTCTTTACCAGAAAGGAATTTTTGAATTCTTCTCAAAGAGTTGTGGCATGTGCTAGACATCAAAAAAAGCGCGACCGTAATAATCGGTCGCGCTTTTTTAGTCTTCTTGTTGCATCGCAGCTTTTAATGCTAGCGCTAAAGGACTTTCTTCTGGCTCTTCTGGTTTACTATATTGCTTTACTAATTTTCTTTCTTCATGTTTTGTCATCTTTTTATTACGCGCTTTTTTATCCGGCATTTTTTCAGTAATACCACAATATTTACATTTAAAGAAGGCGCCATTTTTACCATCTAAAATCTCCATTTTTTTATGACACTGGGGACATCGATGATTGGAAAGCTTGGGTTCTTTTCTTCGACGATAACTACACTCTGCATTGGAACAAATATAGATTTTTCCGTCTTTGGTGTTACGTTCTTTCAGCTGAGAACCACATTCCGGACAAATTTTGGTCGTCAAGGAATAATCTTTATAGGTTGCCTGGGAATCTTTTATTTCATTTACCAAACGAGCAGTATCCTTCTCAATCCCTTTTAAAAAAGCACCGGCAGATTCTTTCCCCTGGGCAATGTTTTCCAAACTTCTTTCCCACTTCGCAGTTAAATTAGGACTGACAAGGGAAGAATTGACTAAATTTAACAGTTGCTTACCTTTTGGTGTAACCGCCAAAACATTGCTTCGGCGTTCCATCAATTCTGATTTTAATAGTTTCTCAATAATTTCAGCACGAGTAGCTGGAGTTCCCAAGGCATATTTCTCCATCTGCGCTAGCAAGCTACCTTCTGTTGCCAATTTAGGTGGTGTAGTTAATTCTTTATTAATCGCAAATTGTCCTTTGATACTTTTAACGTTTTCCCAATCTGTCAATTTCTCAGCTACTTTTTCACTTGGTTTTTGCCAACCATTTTGCAATACTTTTTCTTGTCGGAAAATAAATTCTCCAGCTGGAAACTCCACTACTGCCTTAACGTTTGCCGTCACGTATTGCTCTGCAAATAACCCTAGAAAGCGTTCTACAATCAGATGATAGATGCGACTTTCATCTGTTGACATTTTTTCAAAACGAGGACGTTCTTCGGTGGGAATTAGTGCATAGTGATCCGTCACTTTACTATCATTAAAAACAGCTTTTTGTTTAACTTGTGCCCCATTTTTCAAATATTCTTTGGCGCGATTATCGACATTTGCAATTGCTTGCAATCTCTCTTTTAGGGTTGTCGCTATATCTTTTGGTAAATATTTTGAATCTGTTCGCGGATAACTGACTACTTTATGGGTTTCATACAAACTTTGCACTAAAGATAATGTTTTTTTGGCTGAGTACTGATACAAGCTATTGGCTACTCGTTGTAATTCAGTTAGGTCGTAAGGAAGTGGAGCAGACTGCCGTTTTTCTTTTAATGTGACTTCACTTACTTTACCAATCTGGTTGTGCCATTTTGCCACCATTGTTTCGGCTTCACTACGATTATGCAGTTGCTGCGGATTTTTTAATTGCAAGCGTCCTTTTTCATTACCATATAATAAGTCAATTGTGTAATAAGTCTCAGGAATAAATTTCTCTGATTTTTCTTGCGCTTTGGCTACTAGCGCTAAAGTTGGCGTTTGAACTCGCCCGGCACTCAAACTATCATGATATTTTACCGTTAAAGCACGCGTAACATTCAAACCTACTAGCCAATCTGCTTTTCCCCGCGCCACTGCAGATTGATATAAATTATCATATTGCTTAGCCGGTTTTAATTGACGAAAACCAGCTTGAACGGCTTTTGTAGTTTGGGAAGAAATCCATAGTCGTTCTAATGGTTTATTAAAACGGATCCATTCAAAAATATACCGTCCGACGGCTTCTCCTTCACGACCGCCGTCCGTTGCAATAATACCACCGGTAATATCTTGACGTTTGGCCAAATTTCCAATCAATTTTAATTGTCGGGTCGTTTTTGGCAATGGTTTAATACCAATCTGTTTTGGAATCATTGGCAATGTTTCCATTGTCCAAGTTTTCCACTCTTGTTTAATATCTTCGGGTAATTTTAAGGTTAATAAATGGCCATATGCCCAAGTAATCACATATTGGTCATTTTCAAAATAATCTTTTCCATGTGGTTTTGCCCCTAAAACTTTGGCAAAATCTTTGGCGACACTTGGTTTTTCGGTTAATACTAATTTTTTTCCCATATTTGCTCCTTTAAAACAGATAAGTTTACTACTTAAATTTCTATTGATGCTAAATACTTTAGCTTTTATTGGTGTCCCTTTTACTCATTGCGTTTTTCATTATAACAGCTCCCCTTTAAAAGCTAAACTGCTATTAAATAATCTTACAATCTCTACTTGAAATGAAGCCATCTCAACGCCTCTTCCTCTTATGAAAAACTATTCAAAATAATTTTTCTAATAAAAAAGCTTAAACCAGCTACCACAGCCAGTTCAAGCTTAATAACAATTAGTTGGCAACTTTACGTTTACAAACACGTAACTTACCTTCACCATTTATTGTTTGACACAATTGCGTAGCGCTTTTTTGAACCACAGCCCCATAATCTTTCAATAAAGCCAAACCGGTATACTGTTGCAAATAGTCATCACACTCTTCACACCAACGTTCATCACTTTCATTCCAAAATGCAGCTTGATAATTTGGATGTGATTTTAAATGTGTAAAGTGTGGATTTAATTCTAACCATTTGGTTTCATAAAACTGCTCCGCTGCTTTTAAATCGGCAAATGCATATTCTTCTTTGATATCATTTTGCCAATCTTCAAAGAACCACCACGGCTCATTGTCCCCATACATAATAACAACCTGGTACATGATTTATTGCTCCTTTTATTCCCCATTTGCATTAATCATACTCATGAAACGTAGCTATGACAAGAAATTCGCACCAAACTTAAATAACCATTATTATTTTTATTTAATTTGATTAAGATTGTGAATTTTATTCTTTTTAGATAAATTATTTTAATAAGAATAGACAAATATTTTTCATCATGCATTCTGTGTTTCTGTGAAATTTTGGGTATACCTAAAATGGTATGCCAACAAAATAGATTTAAAACTAGTAATATTGATTACGATCAGATTGATTGCTGTAAGTAGGAACGAGCCAAAAATTAGTCCAGTATTACACAAAACAAGCAGCTGTTAACGATTGTTTAACGAGACGTTTTTTATTGCTGGTTTTACTAAGTTAGATTCAGTATAAAATACATTTAATAAAATAAAAGGTTTTTTTTAAATTTCTCATTTATTTTTTGATAAAAAACAGCCTAAAAGGAAGAAAAACCTGAATGATTTTGCGACTATTTTACGGATATTTTTTGTCATCCATAAAAGAATCAATCATTCAGGTAAAAACGTTTCATGCTAATTAATAATGATCATGTAAATATTGTAAAACCGACGGTGCCAATTGTGTGGCCGATTCATTCTCCTTGCGATCTTCCAACATACTAATAAAGAGATAGCCGCTACCTTCCCCCTCATAGGCTAATAAGAAACTATTTTCTTGCCCTTTTTCATCTTGTTTCTCTTTAATTTCAGCTGTCCCTGTTTTCGCGGCTAATGAAAAGCCTAAACTGTTTAAACTATGAGCAGTACCATTTGTATCGGTTACAACAGCCTGCAAATCTTTATTGATTTGTGCGACACTAGCGGCTTTTACCACTGCTGCTTTTTCTTTTGTCTTGGTGTCAGTGACAAGTTTTGGATAGACAAGCGTTCCTTGATTTGCAAAAACAGAATACATGGTTGCTTGTTGAATTGGATTAATTAATAGCTGTCCTTGGCCATAACCAGTATCCGCGAGTAAAATTTGGGAATCAAAACTTTTTTCATTGCTAATCTGCGCTGGATTCATTGCTAGGGGCAAATCTAGTTCTTCGCCAAAAATAAATTGATCTAACCCTGTACGAAAAGCTTTTTCCCCCATCTTTAATGTTGCTTGTGCCATGTAAATATTATCAGAATAAACCAGTGCATCTTCTAAATTCACTGAAGACACATCCGAGACGCGGGTGACATAATAGTCTCCCCAAGAACTGTCTTGCTGCCATTTCAAACCGTTAATTGCAACTTTTTGGTTGGGATTTAGGCTGCCATTATCAAGTCCAATAGCAGCGGTAATCGTTTTAAAAGTTGAGCCTGGCGCATATCCGGTTACTAAACGATTTAAAAATGGTTTCTTACTGTCATTTTCATAAGCTTCATAATCTTTTTGTGAAATCCCATTGGTCATTTTATTGGGATCATAACTTGGACTGCTGACTAAAGCTAAAAGATCCCCTGTTTTAGGAGCACTTACCACTGTGGCACCGGCTTGATTATCTAAAGCATTATAAGCTAATTCTTGTAAGCTGCTGTCAATGGTTAAGTGAACAGACTCGCCATCTTTTTTCTTTGTTTCTAATAAAATTGTTTTTTCATTGCCCTCTTCATCGGTAATCGCTAATTTCCCCCCCGCTGTGCCCCGTAATTTCTCATCATACGTTGCTTCTAAGCCTGCACGTCCAATTTCACCATCACTGGTTAGTTCAGGATGCTTCTTTAAATCTTCAGCGGTAATTTTACCTAAGTAGCCCACTAATTGCGCAGCGGCTGCCCCTAGCGGATATTTACGTCCGGTAATTTCTTGAATACTGGCACCAGTAGGCAGACTTTTAACTTCATCCACAATTTTTAAGGGCACAAAATAATCTGATTTAACCCAACTTTGATTTAAGGCTTGTGTAATTTGTTTTTCAGTTAGATCATAAATTTTGGCAATTGCTTGAATGTTTTTTTCTTTTTCTGTACCTTCACCCAATTTTTGCGGCACAACCCCTAATTGTTGTAATGTGCCATTTTCTGCTAAGGGTTGATTGTTGCGATCTAAAATTTGACCGCGAACAGGTGCATCCACTGTCATACTCACTTTATCTTTGCCACTCATTTGTGGGAAAATTAAATTTGGCCCCCACTCCAATTTGGGTTGCTTATTTTCATAGGCGATATAGGTTTGGTATTTTAAGTTTTTCAACTGTCCCATTGCCGTTGACAAAGAGAGCTCATAGGTCACTTGGTATTGGTCATTTTTTTGCTCAGTTATTTTTAAATGAGACAATTTGAGATTTTTGGCTTCGATTGCTGTAAAAATATTTTGATATTTTTCACTGATTTCTTTATTACTATACCCATTACGTTGGGCTGTATCCGCTAAAAGCGTGGTAGAAATTTTATCATATTTTCCTTGTGCCAAATAGGTTGTGAAATCTTTGACAACTTGTTCTCTGGCTGCTTGTTTCTTTTCACTTTGTAAATGATACGCAAAAAAAGCCCCGCCAGCTATAAGCAAAATAATCAGTGGAATAATAATAAAAAATGGACGAAATTCCTTCTGTTGTTTGGTATTGCGTCGTGATTGTTCAGTCATCGTTTTTCTCCTAATAAAATAATATCCTTATTTTACCTTATTAAAAGGTACAGTTTTTAAAAATTCGTTATTTTTTAGTAAAAGTTAATGCTTTAAGACGAGCTGAACGGACTCGCTCAGCTCTCTTGGGCAGTAACCTTGGTATATTGTTCTTATTCCTTGTGAAAATCATATAGTCTCTGTGCTCATAAAAAAAGATGTGCCATTTTAGACACATCTTTTCTTTTAGATATATTGTAAAACTTCTTCTGCTTTATAAGCATGGTCAATTAGACCACCGCCCAGACATTCATCGCCGTCATAAAAGACAACCGCTTGTCCTGGTGTAATTGCCCGTACAGGTTCATCAAAAATGACTTCTGCACGATCATCAGCTAATAAACGGACTGTAACAGGGACATCAGCTTGACGATAGCGGAATTTAGCTGTGCATTTGAATTCCTGTGGCATTGCTTCCTTTGTTGTAAAATGAATCGTACTAGCATCTAAGCGATCGGCATAAAGCGCTGGATGATGAAATCCTTGGCCAACATAAAGAGTGTTAGTTGTTAAATCTTTGCCCACGACAAACCAAGGATCATTTGACGCACCACCGCCACCAATGCCTAAACCTTGACGTTGACCAATTGTATAATACATTAAACCATCATGATCCCCTTTGACTTCACCATCAAGAGTGACCATTTTACCTTTTGTAGCTGGCAAATAGTTACTTAAAAATTGTTTGAAATTCTTTTCGCCGATAAAACACACACCTGTAGAATCCTTCTTCTTAGCAGTTGCTAGCCCAGCACGTTCAGCAATTGCCCGTACTTCAGGTTTTTGCATGCCTCCTAAAGGAAACATCGTTTTGGCAAGTTGCTCTTGTGATAATTGGCTTAAGAAATACGTTTGATCTTTATTATTATCCACACCCCGTAGCATGTGAACAATACCATTTTCATCTTTTGCGACACGGGCATAATGACCGGTAGCTACATAATCTGCTCCTAATTCCATCGCATAATCCAAGAAAGCTTTAAATTTAATTTCTTTATTACACATAACATCTGGATTTGGCGTGCGACCGGCGCGATATTCCGCTAAGAAATATTCAAACACGCGATCCCAGTATTCTTTTTCGAAATTGACCGAATAATACGGAATTCCAATTTGTGCTGCCACTTGGGCAACATCTTTATAGTCTTCTGTTGCGGTACAGACACCGTTCTCATCAGTATCATCCCAATTTTTCATGAAGATACCTACGACATCGTATCCTTGTTCTTTTAGCAAAAGCGCGGTTACAGAAGAATCCACCCCGCCACTCATGCCCACGACAACGCGAATTTTACTGTTGTCTGTCATGTAATCACCATCATTTCATTGTTAATTCCGAAAATTTAACGATTTGAAGGTCGCAACTTTTCAGTATTTGTCATTATACAACAGAAGTCTCATAATTTCATGTACTTGTTTTCAAATTAGCATTTTCTTTAAATGGTCGTGACAAAACCAGTAAAAATCGTCAGCATTAAGTTTCATTTTTTATGCCTAAAATTACGCCAGCCGTAATACCCACCGAGGCAAATACCAGAAAGGCTCAAGATTAAAGCCAAGATTATAAAGGTACGCGTTCCTTGTCCTCCAGTTGCAGGCATAAATCCTTTTTCAAAAGTATTGGTCACACGAAATTGGAGTGTCTGCGCCTTTTTTTCCACGGTAAACTCATTTGTTTGAGTATTCGTTAGTGTATTATAGTAAGTCACACTTACATTTTTAGGTAGGCTCACTTCTTCTAAAGAATATGTTTTTCCAACTAGCAAATACTGACGCCAATTTTTAATTGGAACATCTTTTTTGGCAGAAGTGTAAAAAACAATCTCACTGGTTGTTTGATTCTCTTTAATATTCACTTCTCCATAGGCAATAACTTCTTTTGTCGCCTTTTCCTTTAAGATAAAATCAAATGTCGCAGCTCCTTTCATCCCTTTTAATACTTTATATGCATTAAACTCTAATGATGGTTGCTTTTCATTTGCTACATTTAACGTGAGATTCAACTGATTATCAGATTCTGTAAATGAATACATCTTTTGCAGCGTCTCGTTTACCTTTTCGTTTTCATCTGTTACTTCTGGCTTTTTATCATTGAGCTTAAAATAAACATACTCAGAAAATAATTCATAGCCAGCAGGGGCGACGATTTCTTTCATGCGATAGTTTCCCGATTTTAAGCCAGTAAAGGTGAGTAAACCACTAGTAGATGTGCCAGCTTGGGCCTGCTTTTCATTTACTGTTTGCCAAGAACCATTCGTTTGTTTTTCTAAAACAAACTTTGCCCCTGCTAACACTTCTTTATCTGATTGACTATGTTTTTTGATTGTTAACATCCTCGCTTCACCACTGATCGTTCCAGAAGCGCTAATATTACGAATTTCGACTTTTTTTGTATCACTGTTGGAATATTTTCCCGCCCAATTCATTTTAATTTTGTTTTCAATATAACTTTGATCGGCTTTTTTAGGTTTCCCGCTATATTCAATGATTAATGGTGTCGTCACCGCAAAATCCTTAGCAAATTCAATTTTAAATCCGTTTTCGTTACACGCCAATTGATAGACTTCAGCTTCTACCTCGCCTTTTTTCTCAATTTTAGCTTCCCAAACCTTATCACTAATTTGAACATATTCTAAATTGGCATAATACAGCTTAATCTCTCCTGGAATAATAACTTGATCTGTAGAGATGTCTTCAATGATTAAATCATAAAGATGTGCTCCTTCAGGATTAACCACCACCTGCCAAGGTAATTGGGTTGTTTCTGTATCAAAGTCACCCGCACTTTTATAAATGCCATTTCCTCCTTTTTGATATGTGACCGTATTGGCCGTTGTCTCCGTTCCTGTCTGTGTTATCAGTGCCGCAGTATTTAATATTTGATTTTTATTTCCATTTTCAGCTGCCATTACCTCTGGGTTCAATCGAGAAGAAAAGCTCACTTTAAAAGCGGAATACCCCATGTCTTTTTTAAAGCGAACTGTAAAACCACGAATTACAAGATCGGAAGTTTGCTGATCTGCTGCAATTTCATGCCACTTACCATTGCTGTTTTGCAGGGGAATAATTTCATAGTCACTACTTTTTGTTAGAAGTGTTTCTGTGTAATCATGAAACCAATCTGTCGTTGAATTTTTTTGACCATCATCTTCTATTTTTAACTGGTGTACTCTAATATTTGCCAAATCTGCTATCGTCATTGTTTGAATTAGGCTGGTTGAATTATCCTCAAATTTCCAGACATTCATATGATCACTTATTTCATCGCCGGCTTTTATTTCATAGCCGCGGGTATTGGCCAAAATTTCCCAATCCACCCGGTTTTCTTCTAAATCCATAGTGCCTATTTTACGAATAGAGGCACTGATATGTGCATTGTTGGTCCAACTAGTGTTGGCTCTTGAACTTCCTTCAAAATTAGCTTGGATGGCTTCTATTGTGTTGTAAAAATAATTGGCAATCGGCTGTTGGGGAACAATTCCTGCTTCCCCACCGTATTTGTCTCTTCGTCCGAATATCAGCGCTGCTTGCTTTAAAATATCATTTTCCATTTCTAATTGCTGGTTTCTTTTACGTAGTTCTAACAATTCTTTTTGTTCAGGCGTAAGATTATCTTTTCCTTTGAATGAACCACTCGTTTTAGATTGCTTTACCCATTTGTCAAATGCTGAAGCCGTTAGTTCATATTCTCGAATGATTTCTACACGTGGCTTTCCAGCTAAGTAAAGATTGACGATTTGTTGCTTGAATTCTTGTGAAAAAGTTCTTCGTGTTCTCTTAGACATAAAAATTCCTCCTGGTATGTTTTCTTCTAGTCTACATACCTTAATTTTTCTGTCTAGTTAATTGTAGCCTATCCATATTACCATGTCGGAAATCGCAGACTTGATTGAGAAAATGTATGGGCATCACTATACTCCACAAACCATGTCCAACATGACTAAAGTGCTGACTGAAGAAGTAAATGCATTTAAAGTTAGAACTCTAAATGATAAGTATGTCGCTATTTTCATGGATGCTACTTATATTCCTTTAAAACGGCAAACCGTCTCCAAAGAAGCAATCTATATTGCCATTGGTATACGAGAAGACGGCACTAAAGAAGTACTAAGTTATGCGATTGCTCCGACTGAATCGACCTACGTTTGGAATGAGTTGTTACAGGACATTTACTCCAGAGGGGTTCATGATGTCTTACTGTTTATTACCGGTGGCTTAAAAGGCATGAAAGATACGATTCACCAGATTTATCCTAAAGCTAAATACCAACATTGCTGTGTTCACGTTTCCCGTAATATCAGTCATAAAGTACGTGTCAAAGATCGAAAAGAAATCTGTGATGATTTTAAGGCTGTTTATCAAGCTAGCTCAAAGGAAGAGGCAAATACCTTTTTAGGGAGTATGATTGAGAAGTGGCAGAAAACTTATCCTAAAGTGACGCAGTCACTGATAAAAAATCAAGATTTATTGACTTTTTATGAGTTTCCGCCTGGTATCCGCCGAAGCATTTACTCAACTAATTTAATCGAATCTTTCAAGAAACAAATCAAGAAATACAGCCGCAGAAAAGAGCAGTTTCAAAATGAAGAATCACTAGAGCGTTTCCTAGTATCCATCTTTGATACATACAATCAAAAATTCTTAAATAGAAGCCATAAAGAGAAGCCATAAAGGCTTCCAACAAGTGACGGATACATTAGCTTCAATGTTTACTGAGTAACCCATTATTTTGCAGAAGGACGAGTTATTTACACAAAATTATTGACGCTCCCAATAAAAAACAAACAAAGTAAAATAATCTACTTTGTTTGTTTTTATTTTAATTAATATTGAATTTATAAAATTGCCTTATCACTTGGTTCCACAACCAAGTAGCGATAAGGCTCATCCCCTTCAGAATGAGTGGTAACATAAGGATTTTTACTTAAAACAGAATGAATTTGTTTTCTTTCAAAAGCGGGCATTGGTTAGTCAAAAACTAGTTCATTTATATTTATATCTTAATCTTTTATTTTAATAAATTGTGATATAATAAAGTATAACTTTTTAGGGAGCGTACTATGAATTTTCAAGATAATAGACCATTATATCTACAAGTAGAAGCTTCTATACGTAACGATATTCGTGAAAAAAAATATCTTCCAGGAGAGCAATTACCTACAGAAGAAGAATTATGTAAAATTTATGGAGTAAGTAAGATTACCATTCGAAAAGCTTTTAAACTTTTAACAGAAAGTGGAACAGTTGAACGATTAAGGGGGAAAGGGACCTTTGTAACTCAAAAAAAAGAAAGTTTAAAATTAGCTGGAGTTCATGGATTTAGCGATTCTCTTTCTACCCGAGGACATAAAATTAGATATACTGTTTTACATTCTAAAATTATAAAGGCTGATGAGTTTTTAGCTAATAAATTACAAATCAATGTAACTGATAGAGTTTACAATATTAAACGTTTAATGTGGGAAGACGGTGCCCCGATGGGAATTGATAATTTTTTCGCATCAGAAGAAAAATTTCCAACTTTATTTGAAAAAGGTAGCCAATATACTTCATTATATAAACTTCTAGAAGATGACTATGATGTCAAAGCTACGAGCTCTATTATGGAAATAAACGGTTTATCTGCAACACCTGAGCTTTCCGACTTATTGCAATGTATAGTAGGAGATCCGCTATTTATTTTAGAAAAGGTTGGCAAAGATAAAAATAATCGACCATTTCATTATTCTCAATCCACAGTTCGTTGTGATAGAATTAGTTATGTTATTGAAGTCACAGAAAATATCACTTTAGATACGGTGCATAAAAATGATTCAGATCCTAAGTAATAGATTGATATTAAAAGAAATCGGCTCTTTGTCAAATGATGTTGGTAAAGAGAAATCTTAGAATAATTTGGACAGAACAGAAAGAAGAAAACCTCTTTCTGTTCTGTTTATTTGGTTAAAAATGTTTTGCCATGACGAATCATAATTCGTAGTTTGAAATTGTAAAAGTTGCGAAAGCCGTACGCATTGCGTTTTAATACTTTGATGTGGTTGTTTAAGCATTCCAATGGTCCGTTTGAATAGCTGTAGTGAAGCGCATTTTGAATCTGTGGCAGAAACTTTTAAACGTTCGTAAAGTGGTTGTATAGGTTTCAGGCAGACCGCTAATGTCTCTAGTTAAACAATCCTCAAATAGTGACTGATCTCTTTTCTTTACCGCATAAAGAACGTCTTGGTATAGTGCGGGTTTTAAATTCAGCCTGTATCATAGCCAAACAAATCGAGTTGTGTCGCTGTTTTTGGGCGTTCTGCCAACTTGTTTAGAGTTCCTTGAATAAAATGTACGTTCTAAATTAAACGAAGCTGTCAGCGTCTTTATATAGCTTTCTCGTTCTTCTTTTTTTAATTTAATGATCGATAGCAACAATGATTTAACACTAGCAAGTATAAACTCGTACTAATTAAATTTTTGGTTAATTCACTTATACTCTCTTTTGAGAGAATGTCTTACGATAAAATTCCCAAGCTTCTAGAAGTACTTTATACAGAATCAGAAGATAGTGATTTTATGAAAGGTCGAATTGACTAGAAATTTAATTCTTTATATCACTCAGTTAACGGTAATCTTGAGATGGATAACACCATTTATATTGACATGCTAGTTTTATTAGGATACGAGGATGATGCGAAAAATATGAAAGATATAGAACGGGGTATACAAAAGGCTATAAAAAAAGGGAATACTAATAATTAGCTCTCCCTTTCCTATATGCCCCACACTTCAATTTTTACCTTAGTTTTTACCTTAGTTTCAAAAAGTATTCGTTTATATCATTAGATATCAGACCAATTAAAAAGACTGACACAACAACAAATCGTTCTAATATGATACCAAACAATATCCAGATTTTTATTCTACAACCAATTAATGTAAGAATTTTACTTTTACCACGTCTTTTGCGACGTGGTATTTTTTTATCTTTACAAGTATTCCTTGTGCACGATATTGCCTACATAAAATAAGCCACCCTTAAAATTTTTAACGGATTCTAAACGCAAACAAAAAGACAGCCCCGCAATGACTGCCCATCCATAAAATATCTAATTCTAGCCCAAGTTTCCATAATAATACAATTGCCACTGACTATTATCTACCCTTTTTAAATACCAACACCAATCTCTGTAGTAGGTATTGGGACGTAAATTTTCATAACCGTTAGGCCCCACATATAGAGTGCTCGTTAATAACAGGTATTCTGTTTTTGCCGGTGCTTCTTTTTCTGTTTTTAAGCGTGCATACTTTTGCAAGTCTGCTTTAAATTCCAATGTGTCCAAACGACAATTTTTAAAGACAGTCGGAAAACCACTTTTGACAACCTCGGCAGCCGCAGCTATTTCAGTTTGAGAAAATCGCGTAGATTGATCATAACTTTCTTTAACGCTATCGGATTTTCCGGCGGGTTTATAAAAGGAGAGTAACAGAACAACCAACGCTACAATTCCAACAATAAAAATCAACTGCTTTTTCAATCGCTTCATATTCTTGTCATCCTTTCTTAATTTTTCTTTCCTTTCGTATCATACGCTATTTTGCAATTTTATGGGAGAAGAAAAAAAGACTTTACTTTTCGTTAACCAAGAAATATAATTTGGTTAACCATTTGCAAATGGAGTTAACGAAAGCGAGTGAAAAAAATGCGTATTACTTTACGAGAACAATTATTAGCAGCAATTTTTGCCGGTATCATTTCTATTTTATCTCAAGTAACCATTCCTTTTGGTTTAATCCCACTAACTCTACAAACCTTTATCATTGGATTAACCGTCACTATTTTAGGAACCAAAACCGGTACTTGGGCTATTACCATTTATCTTATTTTGGGGTTGATTGGGATACCTGTTTTTGCTGGCGGCAGCGCTGGTTTTGGGGTACTTTTCGGACCAACGGGTGGATTTTTAATTGGTTTTATCTTTAATGGCTTAGTTACAGGGAGCATTTTAGATAACACGCAAAAAAATTATTTTTGGGCCGTCGTTGCAAATATCATCGGCGCCATGGTTACGTTAGCCTTTGGAACAGCCTGGTTGAAATTTGGAACTGGAATGGAACTCTTAGCTGCTTTTAAAGCTGGTTTTATTCCCTTTATTATCCCGGGGTTAATGAAAGCAATCGCATGTGGTATTTTGGGTATCTTTATTTTACGCCGCCTACCCCAACGCTATTTCGCTCCCACAAAATAACGCAAACTTATCTTGAAGATAAAATGAGCGCTTAAAACAAAATAAATTCATTTTTGAAAAGCCTATGTAGCACTAGCCGAATTCGCATAATAACTTTTCCGCGTGAAAAGTTAACAAGAAAAGCGAGTTGAACAGGTTTAACTCTCAAGCAATAAGACGAAACCTTGATAATTGTGCACTTCTATTTATTAAGATTTTGACTTACTACTATAGAGAGTTCGTTTGTGAAGTGAGATACCAACAGCCTTAGCATTTCACTTTATTTTTTATAAGAAACTACTCTCTTTATATACAAAAAAAACGCCGTGATTTTCATCACGGCAATTTTTTATTTTACAGCGTCTTTTAATTGTTTACCAGGTTTGAAAGCTGGTGTAACGGATGCTGGAATTTCGATTTCTTCCCCAGTTTGTGGGTTGCGGCCTTTACGTGCAGCACGTTTACGTGTTTCAAAAGTACCAAAGCCCATGATTTGTACACTGTCTTCTGATTTAAGCGTTGTTTCAACAGTATCGATGATGGCAGCCAATACAGCAGTAGCGTCTTTTTTAGTAACCCCTGATTTTTCAGCCACAGCTGAAATTAAATCTGCTTTGTTCATTAATAATTCCTCCTACTCGGAATAAAATAATTAGGATATGAAGTAATCCTTATCTTTTATTCTAGCAAAATGCCTGTTATGGCGCAATAGAAAACACTTTCTATGATTACTATTAAAATAATTGTAATACTTTTAATATTTATGTAACAGCATTTTTTCTGAAATTATCAAAAGTGTTATCATTTGTCTTTTTAACTAAAATCTGTTTTTATAGTAATGTTTGAGTTTTTTAGCCTTATTTTTTTGCACTTATTTTAGACTCAAACAAAAATTTGAGGAGGTTTTTTATTTGGATTATTCACTAATGACACGCCTAGCAGCCGAATTTGTCGGTACAGCTTTTTTAATTATGCTAGGTAACGGCGCGGTAGCAAACGTCGACTTGAAAGGAACAAAAGGTTACGGTAGCGACTGGATGTTAATTGCTGTAGGTTATGGGTGTGGGGTAATGATTCCTGCCATGATGTTTGGCTCAATTAGCGGCAATCACATCAACCCTGCTTTTTCAATTGGTTTAGCTGTTGCTGGTATGTTTCCTTGGAGCGAAGTTTTACCTTATATCGTCGCCCAAATGCTCGGTGCCATTGTGGGACAATTAATTGTCGTAGCGTGTTACAAACCTTACTACGATCAAACAGAAGACACTAATCACGTACTTGGAACATTCTCAACTATTAATAGTGTGGGCTCAAAATTAAATGGTTTTGTAAATGAATTTTTCGGTTCTTTCATTTTGTTCTTTGGTGCCATTGGGATTACCAAAGCGCCATTTTTCCAAGACAATTTGGGAACTGCTCACTTTGCTTTGGGTTTTCTCGTTTGGACTTTAGTCGCATCATTAGGGGGACCAACCGGACCTGGTTTAAACCCCGCTCGTGATTTAGGGCCACGGATTCTCCACAGCATCTTACCTTTAAAATATAAAGGTTCTTCTCAATGGGACTATGCTTGGGTACCAGTTTTAGCCCCAATTTTAGCAAGTATTGTGGCCATTTTATTTTATAAAGGATTATTCTTATAAAAAAGTTGTCTAAAAAGATTTAAAATAAAAGTTATGGCAAACGTCTAAAAAACGTTTGCCATAACTTTTTTTAATAATCAATAATGGTGAGCGCTTGTTCAAACTCACTTTTTAAATGTTGCTTTTGGTAATCTTTAAATTGCGCTTCGTGAGCCTTTAATATACCTCGCAACTTCATTGGATTGTATTCTTCGACTAACTTATTTTCCAAAACGAAATTTCGCGTTAATTGCCATTCAAAGAAATACCCAAAAGGATGACAACTATACCAAGTTCCTTTGATTTTTTGATCGTCAAAGCGACGATGGGTATGACCGAAGACTACCTGCTTAATATTATCATAGCGATCCAACAGTTCTCCTAATTCTTCTGAACCCAAAAAGGCGTTTAACTCATTCCACCTTTTCAATTTTGGAGCAGTCTGATAGACAATAAATTCTTTTTTGGGGACAAAATGCGTGGCTAAAATCACTTGTTTTCCCTCTTTTTGTAACGCATCCAATAAAATTTTTAAACGCTTGCGTAATTGCGAATCAACATTTGGATCACTGTCGTTTCTTTTAATGACACGGTCATACCAATACAATTGTTTAACGGCTTTAATCTTTTCTTCATCCTCCAAAGTAGAAAAGCGATAATCATACCAACCGTTATAACCGACTAAAACAGTGGTATGATTCAGCGCCAACGCTTTTTGATTCAAAAAAGCCGGATTAGGATAGTCTTCAATCTGCTCTGGGGCAAGATCTGCCATTTCATGATTTCCCCAATTAAAGGTAGTGGGAAAGTATTGTTCAAAATACGCGACAATCGCCATCGCTCGTTCAACTTTATTGGCTAAGTCCCCAGCAAAATGCAGTCGATCAACCTTTTTTTCTTGTAAAACTGTGACGAGTTGGGCAATATCTTCGGTCGTAAAACGATTAATATCGGCATGAAGATCACTAACAACCGCTAATTTTCCCACTATTACCACCTGCTATCACTTTATCAATGCGTAAAATCGGAATATTATTCGCCAAAATGCCGCTATTTCCTTTTAATTGCAGCGTATGCATCGCTTTATTTTCTACTAATCGTGTTTCTTCTTCTAAATAAAGTTCCGAACTTTTTTTCATTTTTATTGGTCCGACTGCTGTTACTAAAGTTTCATCATAAACTTCCAGCCCTTTTGTTGGATAATCTGTTGGTGTAAGAATGATGCGAAAACTTAAGTCTAAACGGCAACTCAATCCAGTATTGGCAAAAGGGCCATCGCCATCTTCAAAATCTAAGTAGACGACATCTCCGGCTTGCATTTTACTACGAATTAATTCGACTACTTCTGTCTCAATTGAAAGTTTCATTTTATCCATTCCTTTCCAATCAAAGTGTTCCTACATAAGCGCCAATTTTCAAGAAAACCCCTATCAACTCGCTCATGTTACATCACTCGTTTCTGCCAATCAGCAGCAGTCATCATATAGAAGCCCTCGTCAATGAGCACACCTTTCCATAAACGACTACTTTTTATTTCTGTAACTTTTTTCATGCCAAGTTTTTCCATCACGCGCCCTGATTTTCTATTTTCTAAATTATGATAGGCACTAATGGAAACTAATTTCATCTTATCAAACCCTAAAGCCAACAAAGCAAACGCTGCTTCTGGCATAATCCCCTGTCCCCAGTAAGCTTTATTTAAAGTATAGCCAATTTCACCCCGACCGTAATTAGACTCCACCCGCAAATCAATCGTTCCAATCATTTTACCGCTCTTTTTTTCTTCAATAGCATACTTTCCTAAAGGTTCTGCCATAAAATAATTGGCAATTGCAAACTTAGTATCATCTAAACTGCGATGTTGTTGAAAAACATAACGTGTTGTCTCTTCATCACTTGCGTATTCATACATATCCTGAGCATCGGTAATTTTAAGTGGTCGTAAGTGTAAACGCGTGGTTTCCAATACTGTATTTTCTGCAAACGCTAAAGGAATATTAACGATTTCTTCCATATTACACCTCTTTATTTGATAATTTCTTGTCCTTTTAAGTACATTCTTTCAATTGTGGTTTCCTGCCATTTTTTCGGATTAGTAGTAAACAAATCTTGTGAAAGGACAATGATATCGGCACTTTGGCCACTGTTTAATGTCGCTGTCTTTTCTGTTGGTACCATAGCAGCGGCAGCCTTAGTATACAGCTTAAAGGCAGTGACCAAATCAATTGCTTCTTTAGAATTTAAATCTTCGCTATTTGCTCCAATTCTAGTCACAGCTGCCGCAAGACTAGCAAAAACATCATCTGGTTTTATCCAAGCTGTAGCCGGTGCATCTGAAGATAATGCCGTCGGAACTCCGCTTTTTAACATCGAAGCCAGCGGATAACATTCCTTCAAGCGTTTCTCCTCTAAGTTTTGGGAATAAGAAGCATATTCTGCATATAAGAAAATAATTTGTGTTACAAATGCAAAGTTCATTTTAGCTGCATGAAACGCCGCTAACGTTTTATCCTCTAATAAGGTAGCATGTTCAATCCTGACAGAGGGGCGATTTGTTAACCACGGTTCCAGCTCTCCATACGTATCCAAAATTAATTGAATGGCCGCATCTCCCATCGCATGAATAGCAATTTGACAGTCATTATTCTTAGCAAATTCATAAGCAAACTTTAAATCTGCTGCCGTATTGATAGCAAAACCGGTGCTATCAGAATTTTTATAAGGCTTTTTAACACGCGCGGTTTGATTGGAGATTGTCCCATCCATAAATAATTTGATTCCTGCCACATGCACATGTGGATGATTTGGACGAGGAAGTTGGGTCAAATGCAGTCGCTTAATTTCATCGATAGAATAATACAAATAGACTTCTTGGGCCAAGCCGCGACGTGCAGCTTCTGAATAAATTTCCGCATAATCATAGGGGGCAACTAAACTAATCATATCGCTAATTACGCCAATACCACGAGTGCGATAGTGCTTAGCTAACTTCATCGTTTGGTTCACGACGTTTTCAAAAGTGTCGTTTTCTTTGACTGCTTTAATCAATTTGCTAGCCCCATTTTCCAACATCACCCCATTGGGCTCACCATTTTCAAAATGACCAATCATTCCCCCAAAAGGATCAGGCGTTTCTTTTTTTATTCCAGCTAGTTTCAAGGCTACAGAATTAACCGCACAAGAATGACAATCCGAGCGTAAAACATAAACTGGTTGCGTTGTGGAAACTTGATCTAAATCGTGAATTGTTGGCGTTCGGCCCTCGGCAAGTTTTGATTCATCATACCCCCAACCTTCGATCCACGCATCTTTTTTGCCTACTTGCGGCGAATTTCTCAAAGCGGTAATCATCTCTTCAATACTCGCAACATTTGGAGGTGTACATGCAACACTACCCAAAGTTTCTGAAATCCACAACGGGTGAGTATGAACATCCCAAAAACTGGGCATCGTTAAACGTCCGTTTAAATCAACTACTTCATCCACATTTCGCAAACGTGCATCTTGACTATCACCTAACCAACTAACTTTATCATCGGTTATTTCCAATGCCGAGACAAATTTTTCACCGGTAAAAATTTTACCATTTACTAAAATGCGTTTCACAAAAATCCCTTCTTCGTCCTTTTTCTTTTTATTATAGTACAGAAGGAAAAGAAAAGCTTTTTGTACTCATTTTTTTACAAAGCCTAAGAAAATTTGAACGGCCTCGCTTATCTCTCAAGTAATAAGATGGAATTTTAATAAGTTGTTCTGGGAATTTCAGCTTATTGTCGTAGAGAGTTCAATTGCGAAACTATCCTCCAATATCCTTAGCGTATCGGCATCACCACGTGTTAAAATCCTATAATTTTTTACAAAAAAAAACACGACTACTTTCTTTGTAGAGGTGTTTTTCTAAATATTCCTATGAACGCTCCATTTGGCGTGCTTTTAAAAATTTTGCCCCAACCGGTAAAAGTAGGGCTAAAATAACGAATCCAACGATTTGAAACAACGAAAGATTGTCGATATATGTACTGACTAACAAAAATAAAATAATTAAGGGCAGTAATAATTTTTCTCCAGAGCTCGCCAAAATAATAACCTTCTTTCTCTTTATTATTTATAGTTTTTTAGTGATATTTCTTTGACTCAACCGTAAACATTATACCTTTTTCATTTTCGGAAAAAAACATTTTTATAAAAATAATTGCTAAATCAAGAATGCAAGCATTTTCTTACCTTTTTATCCAAAAATGCTATAATTGGTTTATCAGAATTATTGGGGGAAACGACATGACAGACGAATTACAACAGCATTTAGACAAAGGCCGCTATGGTACGCCGTTAGTTAATCCTGATGAACAGCATAAATACATGGGCACATTTCGCGAGCGCTGTTATTTAAGTATGACGATTGCACAAATGAAAAGTGACACTGACAAAGACAATTTTTTAATGGAATTAAAAAAACATGAAGATGCTACAGTTCTTTTAAACGGTCAAATGTCAGAGAGTTTACAAGCTGAATATATTCAACTTGCCACTAAAAATCATGCAAAATTTACCGTAGTAAATGACTTTGTGGATGCCAATCCAGATAGTTTTGGGCTACTTTTAGTCGCCAAAGAAGCCGTCAATGAACCCGTAATTGACGTGGAAAAGAAATATCCAGAAGAAACAAAAACAACCGAGAAAAAAGAACCCGAGAAAAAACACGGTTTCTTTGATCGCTTATTCCACTAGAGATAGTGGCATGTCATTATTTTTATTTGCGGACCTGAGGAGGGATTGTTATGACACAACCAGATTACACTGCTTTAAAGACAGAATTATTGGTAGCACTTGATACACATATCGACATTTTAAAAGACGCATCTTATATTCAACCTGACCATTTAGATGGCATTATGTTTATGATGCGTAGTTTTGGCTTCATGTTGGATCGCGCGCCAAAAGTTTTAGCTTGTGATGATACAGAAGAAATGAATTACTTGATGTTTCAATATTATAGCCTGCTAACAGAATTAAAATATAATCTGACTTTAAATTTCCCCTATGCCAAAATTAATAACAAAAATCTACTGGAAATTGTCGATGCATTCCCCACCACCTACGAAAAAGAAATGAAAACTTGGTGGGAGGATACGACTGGTTTAAAAGTTGAAGAAACCAAGCAAACAATTGAAATAAAAAGTTTTGAATATTAAATACCATAAAAGCAGGGGCTGTGCCAAAAAACGGCATAGCCCCTGCTTTTTATCTATAAAAAGGTTATAGGATTTTTACAAGAAATAATGCCGGTATACTTTTATGTCTAGCACACGCAGCTACTCCTCGAGAAAAATTCTCTACAACAAATTAGTTTATTTCCGGATATAAAAATTTTAATACAGCCATTGTTAGTCGCCGACTCTTACCGCTAAAAGGATAAACATGCATATGCATGGCCGGATTAAAATTCGCCTCAATAATCCCATAAGCTTTTGGCGCAGTAGCAGGTTGCGTTTTATCGGGAATAATTAAGTCTATCCCAGAAATTTTTGCTCCTAAAGCTGTTACTGCTTTTGCTGCCACTTCCTTATAATCTTCTGAAAATTCATCAGTCACATCAATCGAATCGCCCCCGGTGCTGACGTTGGAATTTTCCCGTAGATAAACTGTCACACCTGCAGCGGGTACACTTTGCGTGGTATAACCTTGTTCTTTTAGCATTAATTTTTCAATTTCGCCTAATTGTATGAGTTCTAAAGGTGCACGGTGGTGGCTGCCCCGCAACGGATCTTCATTTTTTGCAGCTACTAACTCTGTAATCGTATGTTGCCCGTCACCTACAATATTAGCTGGTACACGCAATAAAATTGCTTGAACTACTCCATCTAAAACAAAAAAGCGATATTCTGTCCCAATCATAAATTCTTCCACCAAAACAGCAGTATCTTCAGCAAATGCAATTGCTAAAGCTTCTTTAAAATCAGCTAGACTGGCGCCATGTTTAAAAATCGAGATCCCTAAACCATAGTTAGTCGATTTGGGTTTTACTACAAATCCACTTTTTGAAAATTTTGGGTAAGCCTTAATAGCGGTTTCCATATCTGCAAATTCTAATCCTTCTGGCACGCGAAAACCGGCGTTTGCCAAAACTTTTTTAGTGACTGTTTTATTCGCCATAATCAAAGGCACAACGTAGCTGTCCTTACTGGTCATATTAGCGTTCTTCACATATTCTGTCCGACCGGCAAAACGTAGTTGCAAGAATTGATCTTCTTCATCTAAAACGACCACCTGTACACCTTTTTGAATCGCATCAAACATTAAAATCTGGGTGGATAATTCCATTTTAGTAAACCCGGCTAATTGATAAGGTTTCAGCCACGCGTGCGCCTGATTTTCTTTAGCAACAGCCGCAGCCCAAGTGGTCGTGTCCTTTTTAGTAGCCGCATACAAACGAGCTGCCAGTGTTTGACTAGGATCTTCAAAAGCACTTTGGGCAAAATCAAAGAAAGTATCTGCTAGCGGTAATTTTAAGTTATAAGCCATTTCTTTTAAACCTGCGACAAGATCCATACCTTCTTCTACATAGTCAGTCACACGATCAGGTCTTTCTAAAGCTACAAAATCGTTGATGGCATCCCCGTGGGCTACCCAATCATCCGCTGATTCCTCTTCGGGCAAATAAAACATATACAACATAAACGCGTGTAAAAACTCAATTTGTTCTTGATTAATCCCAAAAGGAGCAAAGGGATTTAAGTCAATGTTACGTAACTCAATATACCGAATACCAGTTTGAACCAAATCCGAGACTTTTTGTCCTCCTCTTAAACGTACAGGCGCATAAAACTCTTTTTCTTCGGAAAGTTTGCCAATTTCCACCATCCGAGCGATATCTGATAGGTATTGCGTTAAACTTTCATATGAAACGTGTACATCTTCGTGGTTGGTATAACCAAAACGACTATTCCGAATGCTACGTACTGGCTCTTGCGGAGCGCTGTCTTCTACAAAATAATATTCATTACTTGTTGGTGAAGCACCAAATAAATACGTTAAAAACCAGCGATAGCGCAAATAGTTACGGGTCACTTTCAAATAGATTGCTGTTTTGAAATCAGTAAAATCATCATATTGTTCTTGTGCCGCAAATAAATTTTGTAAAAAATCCGCACCAAATTCAAAATTAAAATGAATGCCACTTACCATTTGTTTTCTTTTACCATAAGTTTTAGCCAAATAGCGTCGATACAAAACATCTTCAAAAGTATCCAATTTGGCAATCATAATATCTTCATCTTTTCGCGGTAAAACCGGCGGCATACTTAGCGGCCACATCATTTCTTCTTTTGGTAAAGAACGATACGCCACATCGTGAATAGCAGCTAACCAATTCATCAATTCTTGGGGTGAATCTGCTACAGGAGTTACTAATTCTAATTGTGTTTCTGCAAAATCCGTTTGAATATAAGGATGGTAAGCCCGATTTCCGAATTTATTGGGATGATTAGTTTGCGCTAATTTTCCATCGGCTGTAATACGTTGACTTTCTTTTTCTACGCCATAACGCGCTTGCCAAATATAAGGTTGCAAAGCTTCTAACTGTAATAATTGTTTAATATTTTTCATAAGCGACTTCCTTTTAGTTAGTTTCAAGCTCATTATATGGGAAAGAGCGCATAAAAAAAATGGAATTGCTCAAAGTTAAGGAAAATCCCATTTTAACTTAACTTTTCAACCATTCCATTTTTGTTTAAATTTCTTAAAAATAGTTCTGTTACACGCATTTTTAACATTGAATCCCTTTTCATTATTTAACAAATTCGCGTCGATGGTGCGCGGCTAGAAAGTAGCCGGTCAAAGCCGCTGGGAGACCTAAAAGTAAAAAAAGACGCCAATCACGAAAATCATAAAAATATACGAGTAGAAAACCTAATAACGTTAATCCAAAATATCGCTGAACCTTCCCCATTTTTACTCCTCGCTTTATCATTTTATAGTGTGGTTCCACCAGTTAATACTATTAATACCCAATAAGCAAATAATCCTAAAATAATCGCAAGAATAACTTGTAGGATTTTCCCAATTATTTTTCTTTGTTCCATGACGAATCCTCCGTTTTCAAACCACCCACAAAGCAAAAAAATTTACTCAATTATTCAAAACAGCATCAAGACATAACAAAAAAAATACAATTCCCCGTCACAAATTACTGCCACAAAAAAACATGTAAAACAATTATAAAATAATCTATACCCTACTAATTTCCTTGTTACTATATAAATAGTATAAAACATATTGTTAAAATTTAGAAAATGCGAATTCCTATTTTAATCTTTTAAAAATAACAATAACATTTTTAAAAAGGTCCTGTCACAACCACCTTGCCAATCATATGGCCTGCTTCTACTAAAGCAGTAGCTTTTCTCAAATTTGCCGCATTGATACCTCCAGTAATGGTTTGGGTTAACGTTGTGTGAAGTTCTCCTTTATCTACCAATTGCGCCACATGAGCTAAAATTCTGCCTTGAGTAGCAATATCACGATTAAAATCGGTTTTAGCAAACACATATTCCCAATCAAAACTGACCGATAAATTTTTCCAAGTCACTAATGGTAAGGGTTCTTCCACTTCTACAATCGTCCCTACATGACCTAAAGGTGCAATTAAATCACTGATTGCATCAAAATAAGGCGTAATGGCATAGAGGACCGCAATGTAATCGAATTTTTCTATTCCGCTAGCCGCTAATTTTTTTTTGAGATCACCATGATAATCAATCGGAAAATCAACCTGATTATAATGTAACCATTCAAAATTATCGGGACTACTCGTGCCATAAACAGTCAAGCCAGCCCAATGTGCCAATTGACTCATCATTGATCCCACACCGCCGCCACTATTAATAATGAGAATATTTTTCCCTTCATTGGCATTCCTTTTGGCATTTAACCCGAATTTTTCAAAGAGTAATTCGTAGGCAGTTAAAGCGGTTAAGGGAATAGCAGCAGCTTGGGCATCAGTCAAAGTTTTAGGAGCTAAAGCACAAATACGGCGGTCAACTAATTGCAAGGCTTGATTGCTGCCAGCACGTTTCGTTGTCCCGGCATAGTAGACCCTGTCACCTATTTGAATATCATGTACATTGGCACCTGTTGCTACTACTTCACCCACAGCATCAAAACCTAAAATTTGAGGGGTGAGCGTTTTTTGAGCTTTTTGGCGTAACTTCGTATCTATAGGATTTACCGAAACTCCTCTGACAGCTACTAGCAAATCATTGGACAAAGGTTGCGAACGCGGCACTGTGACATCTTGAAAGCTATTTGGATCATTAATTGGCAGACCTTCATAAAAACCCACCGCCGCAATTTTTCTTGTCATACTTCCACACCCTTTTTAAAATAGATCACTTTAGTTTCTACTTAAAATCAGTGTAACAAACATCTTGTTTTTATACCTGTATGCGCCCTTCAAAAAAGCCTTTCCAATAAAAGTTAAAAGAAATGTTAAAATTAAAGAAATTATGTAACCAAACAGTAAGAGAAACGTTTTTAAAGCGAAGGGGTGAAAAAGATGAAGCTAGAACTGGCTATTTTATATGAACAATACGCTAAAGAATGTTGGCTTTATGCTTTTAGTCTAACCAAAGATGCTGCATTAGCCGAAGATTTAGTGAGTGAAGCTTTTTATCAACTGGTCAAGTCATTAGATAACTTAACCAAAGATATGATAAAGTTTTGGCTTTTAAGAGTGATTAAAAATCGTTACCTAGACGAACAACGTCAGAAAAAGCGGTGGCAAATGACCTCTTTTGAGCAGGCAAAGTCACAAGTAATTTTAAATTCTTCAGCCTCACCTTTGGAACAACTTTTACATAGTGAAAAAAGAATAGGCTCTATCAAGCACTTTATCTGCTTTCTGCTCCTGAAAGAGAGTTACTCTATCTATTTTACTTTTTAGATTGGCCGACAAAAGAGATTGCAGCTTTTACAAATTTATCGCTGGGACAAGTTAAAATAAAAATGTATCGCAGCCGAAAAAAATTAAAGGAGATTTTACAAGATGAAACCACAAAATTTTGATTTTGAAAAGATCCAAAAAAATATTAAGAAAAAAAATCAGCAAAAAAATTTACTTCTTGTCACCATTGCAGCCTTTTTAACCCTCGGCTTATTTTGGTCAGTACCTAAAATTTTAAACCAATTCTTTTATAATCCAACCAGCAAAAATGCGTATTTAGCTAACAATCAGTACCTTTTTAATCGGCAAATTTACAACGAACTAACCTTACCCAGTTACGAGATGAGTGATTTGACAATAGATAAAACTGGCATTGGTACCTATCAAATTAAAGAAACTTATAGTCCAAAATATAGTAATAAGGTAGTGGGGTTTAGAGGGTTAGAAATAAAGCGCAACAAGTGCCACTACGATAATAATTTCTATTCCATCTCTCCTATTTTTAACCAAGAAGTAGCATCAGCTAGCCAATTCCACCCAGATAAAATAGCGTCAGCTGACAGTAACCTTAGCAAAAGTAATTTGTTGGAAAATATCAAACCTTTACCAAAAAGTACTTATGTGACCGTCGATCTTGCATTTAAAGAAGATAAAAGCATTTCAGATTATTCAGACTGGCTGAATGTCACCACTACTGGTGCAGAAACATTATGGCAAGCTGTTCGCCCCCCACAAAAGGCAGTTGATAAAAATGAAGCGCCAATGGTAGTGGGCTATGCTCCTTCTGTCAGTTTTTCGGGAATTAGTGTCGCGATTACCAATGAGAAAAAATTAAATCAAGATTTCCCCCTCTTAATCGGCTCTCTAGTCGATGATAAACAAAATAACTGGTCTGAAGAAAAAAGACAAACGACTCATTTTAAATCAATCCTTAACTATCTAATTGAAAATGAGATTTTTCTAGCCCAAGATACGCATTTGCTGCAAAAACCAACGCTAAAAAACATCTTACAAGAGGTGGAAAAAAATGGCATTAAAATTTATGGCGCTACTTTACGTTTACCAGCTTTTGAACTAGAAAAAATCTTACAAAACGAAGCGATAAAAAGCGCTTACATTACTGAAGTAGATGTCTTTCCACTTACTAGCCAAAGCGCACAACTACCTGGTGTTCACTATCCTGCCGAAAAATAAAAAAACACCCAAAACCTTCACAGTTAGCGGTAAGAATCTGACCTTAGCCGTGTTGGGGATTTGGGTGTTTTTTCAATTTAGTAGCGATTTTCATCCCATCTTGTGGGTAATAATTTTTCCAGTGTTACCGGACCAGACGTTAATAAAATCTCACAGTTCAGATTATTATCATCCACTTGGCTGAGTAATTCTCGACACCGACCGCAAGGTGCTAAAATACTGCCATCTTGATAGACAGCCACAATTTTTCTAATTTGGCTTTCTTTAGCGGTAATCATAGCCGCGACAGCACTATGTTCCGCACAAAAACCAATTCCACAAGGCAAGTCTAAGGAAACACCAGTATAAACATGATTGTCCATTGTTAGAAGTGCACAAGCTACATGCCCCACTTCACAATTACGGCCAGTAGTTCGAGGGGCTATTGTCTGTTGGGCTATTTTTTTTAATTCGACAAATTCCATTTAGTCACTCCTTTGTAAAGCCAATTTATAAAATTCAGCCAGTTGACGCTGGTTTTGAATAACAACCACCTTTTGGGAATATTGCGTGCCAATTTCTTGGTAATGTTTTTTTACAGATTTGCTACGCCCTTCCCAAATAATCCACCAAAAAAAATCCCAACTAAAATGTTCAGGAGAATTTTCGGCCATATCCGGTCGTGTTTTATGATAGTAGCATATCGTGCGCTTAAATACACGCCAAAGGGATGCATGACGAAGAAAAAGTAATAGAATAATTTGATCTGCTTGTTCTAAACGTTCAGCCTGAAAGTAGCGCGTATAATTGCCCTCAATAATCCAGTCTGACTTTTTCATGAAATTCGTGACCATCGCTTTAGCAGCAGCATCTGAGCGTGTTTGCCAATTCGCAGTAAATTGTATTTGATCCAAATGTAAACAAGGCGTGTGATACTGCTTACCTAAATAAGCAGCTAAAGTCGACTTCCCACTACCAGAATATCCTAAAATCGCAATTTTCATCTCTCTACCTCTTTCATTGCAAGTGCTTTTTGATATAACGGATTGCTGTGGAAGACAACCTAATTACTACGCAAGATTTTTTTTAATGCCTTTCCTTTGGCCAACTCATCAATTAATTTATCTAAATACCGAATTTTTTGCATGAGAGGGTCTTCAATTTCTTCAACCCGCACCCCACAGATCACTCCTTTAATTAAATTTGCCGCAGGATTTATTTGCGGCGCATGCGCAAAAAAGGTCGCAAAATCTGTCTTATTGGCCAGTTCAGCTAACAATTGCTCATAACTAAAACCTGTTAACCACATAATAATTTCATCCACTTCAGCTTTTGTCCGTCCCTTTTTTTCTGCCTTACTGATATATAAAGGATAAACATTCGCAAAAGGCATTTTAAAAATACGCTCTGACATTTCTTTCTCCTATTTCACCACTGTATAACTATCAATGGTATTGCCCTTATCATCTTTTAAAACCAGCCAACTATTAGTACCAGCGAAATATAAGAAGTTGCCCAATTCGTTGACACTTTTAAAAACAATCTCATCTGTTGTCACAAAATCTTTTATTTTATCAGCATTTTCATCCCGTAATTGATTGGTAAAACGAACAGCAAAACCAGCACTACCATCTTTATTCATAGGAGCCTCTGCTTTTAAAACTGCGCCTTTTAACAAGACAAGTTCATTGCGCTTACGCCAAATGGCTTTTCCTTTAGCCCCTTCATAATCAATATGAAAAACAACTTCACTAACTTTTTTATTCCAACGATGTTGTGCTTTGGCAGGTTTTCTTTTCACTTTTTTCATTGGATAGCCTAAAAAACTCAGCACAGCAAAAAGGTCACTTTGAAAGGCGGATAAATTGTCATATTGATTGCTGGGAATTTTTTCAGCTGTTTTTTGAGTAGTCACCTTTAAGCCATTTTCTTCCCACACATTTAATAGCTGTTGCAGCAAAAGTACCGGCTCCATTTCCCAAGGGACTTCAATCACAATCATATCCTGGCTAGCTGACTTTTTACTTTCAAGTTCGGCTGTCTGTATTTGTTTGTCTGCTGTTGTTAAATAAATGCCCCGGTCTACCTTTGGTAAAAGTTTCGTTTCTGGAACAAAATACAAATGATTTTGCCATTTTTCCCAATTGATTTCTGTAAGCTCATCAGTAAGTGTTAGCGTAAGATTTAAATTCATCACAGCGCCCCCATTTTATTTATTTGCTTTCATTTTAGCTGTAATAAGACGACAGAACAATAAATGCGCTTCACAATATTTGGCACTAAAATCAGCGGCTAGCTGGATTATCCCAATAAAAAAATAAAGTTGTCACAGTTTTTACCGCTAGGACATATGTCCCACTACAAATAGCCGTTAGCGAAATTTTTTAATTGCGCGGGCTGAATAATTTCATAACCCCCCTCTGCCTTTTGCAAGACACCCGCTGTTATTAAATCATTTAGCAAGCGAAACATATGACGATAGCTCATCCCAATTGTAGCTGCCACATCTGTTAGATTATCTGTAAAGAAGTTTTTATAAGCCGACTGTAAGATGTAACCACATAAACGTTGTTTCCCCGGATAAAAAGCCGCCGATAAAAAATTTTCTGAACTTAATTGTAACTTTTCTGCTAAACCTTTGGCCATTGTGTTGATAAAAAGACTATTTTGGCGCAAATACTTTTCATTAGGCAAAATTGGAAGGGCAATACACTGAAAATTAGAAAGTGCCACCATGGTTGTAGCCGCTTCGTCTTTTTTCATCGCAAACTCCATATCCCCAATGATGCCATCTGAAATATAATAGGCCAAAACTAAATTTTTTCCATTATCTGCTAAAGTACAGACTTTAGCTTTGCCCCCCAATACAAAAAGTAAACGATCTAATAATGCACCTTGCGTAATAATCGTTTCTCTTTGCTCAAATTGCCATACTTCACATCCTCGCAAACAATCTTTTGCCAAGTTCCACTGGGTCAAAATTTGTTCTTGTTTTGCATTTAGTAACTTTTTTTGCAATGTATCCGCCTCCAATCCTTTTCATTATGACATATGTCCTATTAGAAGAAAACCAAAAGACGGTAAACTAGTTTCAGGAGGTGAGGAAGATGTTACAATTTATTCTTTTATTTGGTATCATCACCGCATTTTTACTCTTGATCAAATTCATGCAAGTCCGGATTCAAAAAGGAACACGCAACTATCATGAACAATTGGCTCATTACGAAAATGCTTGGCAAAAACAAGTATTACGTCATGCCTTGAGTAGATAATAAAAAAAGAGAAGCTGTTTACTTAAAAAGCAAACAGCTTCTCTTTTTATTGCACTGGATTTAAATTAACGTTTTCATGTTCATAAACAAAGATTAATAAGCTTACAAAGCCTACAATCAGTATTTCCAAGTTTTCTTTTAGCACTTGAACGGTAAAAATGTAATTGTCGTTTTCTTTAGTAACTTGGACACTCGCTATTTTTTCATTTCCTCTGGTGACATCAAATTTATCCCCTAAAAAAGTCCCCGCTAGTGCCAATTTTTCACCTTTAATTTCATAACTGGTACGAAAATTTTGCATATCTTTGAGAATACTAATTTCGTTATAAGCATTCAATTTTAAAAATAAGCGGGGTAAATCTACATACCCCATACTATAGCGCTTGCGTTTTATCTCTCCTAATTTTTTACCTTCCTCTTGATACAAGTAATATCTTTTTCTAGTGGGTAGTGTTAAAACTTCTGATACATAATAAACTTCTTTTTCCTCTTCAAAAACTTGATATTCTTTTTCTGTATTGTTTCCTTTTAAAAGCGTCAATTCTTTCAAGACATGACCTCCTTGTCCATTTACTTCTTTTATTGTACAGCTAAAGCAACGATTGTGAAAACGAATACATTTTATATTTTTAATTTATTTAAAATTTGAACAACCGTTGGATAATCGTCATTAACTGTTCCATCAAGATTATGCCTCATTAATGAAAAGTCATATTTTTCATATAAGCTAATAGCATCATGGCTCCAAGTCTGGGTATGGAGGTAAACAGTCAGCTCTTCTTTCATTAATGTTTGAAAAAGCATTAATGTATGGGCTACCAAGGCTTTTGCTACTCCCAAACCTTGATATTCAGGTTTCACTGCCAACCAGTGAAATAACGGATAATTCTGCGCGTGTATTTGTTTTTGCCAGGCAGTACAAGTGGCGATTTTTTCTCCATTGGGTGCTACGACAAAAAGCATTTGCTGCGCTAATTTTTCTGGATAAGGAGCAAAAGTACGCTGAAAATACGCCGCTGCCTCGTTTTGGTCCTCAAATTCTAAGACACTACTTTCAATTTCACCCCATGCCTTCTCATCGCCTATTTGATAAAATTGAAAAGAAAAACCACTGGGTAAACTCTGTTTGGACACAGGAAGATGCAACGGCCGTTTCATCCAGACTTCTTTATAAGGAATTGATTTATCTAGCAAAACTTTTCACTCCTTTCAAAATAAATCTTGAGCTAAACGAACCATATCTTTTAAAACGAGCCCATTTTCAATAATTTCTTCTTCATAATGGTGCAAGAAAAAATCATGCTCAATATGCGTCATGCGAAAACCACATTTTTGGTACAAATAAAGTTGTTGCACACCCGTTGATCCAGTCCCGATTTCTACTCTACGAAAACCAGACTGCTTACTCCAGTCAAGAACATAATGCAACAATGTTTGGGCTAGCTTTTGGCCACGAAAATTTTTGGCAACTGCCAAATTCATAATTTCAACAGTTTCTGGCCTAGTAGGTAATAAAACAATAACACCTGCCAGTTCATCATTTTGGCGGAGTTCAAAACATGTGCTACGACTAGTATATTCTTTGACTAATTTTTCGGCAGGATCTGCATCTAATAACAACTCCCAGTGGGCGGGGGTGAGAATATCAAATTTATTTATCTTCAAGTTTCTACTCCTTTTTTACACAATTGGTTCTTAACTTTAGTATATAACAAGGATTCCTCAGAAGATAGCCAGCAGAAAATTCCAGTTAAAGTTAGTTTTCTGACATTCACCTCGCTATTCCTTATAAGAAAAGCTAAAGGCAGCGGGAAGCTCCTGGGAAAACATCAGAAATTCAGCTTTTGATACTCTTTATCAGAAATAAATTTTTGAATTTTCCCCGAAGATTTTCTGCATGTCTTATCCATAAAGAAAAGTGGATTGTTCTTCCCCTTTTAAAAACCATATAATCTCTTGGCCTACAAAAAAAGCTGTAAAAATCTTTTTTTGATTTTTACAGCTTTTTAAACTAGCTTATTGAATTTCAATTTTTACATTTACAGTTTGCAAAGGCACATCATAAAATGGATCTTCACGACGCCCCAGGAAATCTTTAGCTTGCTGAGGAAAGACAGCATAACTTAATACGTCTTCTGTTGATTTTGCATATTGTTTAATTTCTGCTTCAAATGCTGGTAGTTGCGGTGCTAATAAATCAGCCGGACGTTGGGTAATAACCGTTTCATCCCCAATGATTTTTTCTTTAATGGCAGCTTTAATAGCAACGGGTGGTTTACCATAAAGCCCTCGCACATAATCTTTGATTTCGTTTGGTACCATCTTGTAACGTTCCCCAGCTAAAATATTCATTAATGCCTGGGTTCCAACCATTTGCGACAGTGGTGTCACAAGCGGTGGGAAGCCTAAGTCGGCCCGTACTTTTGGTACTTCAGCTAAAACTTCATCATATTTATCAGCATTGCCTTGTTCGGTCAATTGACTTAAGAGATTGGATAACATCCCCCCTGGCACTTGGTAAATTAAAGTTTTTGGTTCGGTATCTTTTACTTTGGGATTTAATACGCCTTCATTGCGGAAATGATCGCGAATTGGATTAAAATAATTGGCGATTTCTTCCAACTTATCCATTTTCAAACCTGTGTCAAAACCTAATCCAGATAATGCAATGGCTACAGATTCTGTAGCCGGTTGACTTGTCCCACCGGAAAATGATGAAATGGCAGTATCAATAATATCTGCACCTGCTTCGGCCACTTTTAAATAGGTCATTTCAGAAATACCACTCGTGGCATGGGTATGAACTTCTAATGGTAATGCAATACTATCTTTAATGCGACTAACTAATTCAAAACCAGTAGCAGGTGTTAAAACGCCCGCCATGTCTTTAATGCAAATCGAATCTGCACCAAGTTCTGCCATCTCTTTGGCTAAACCGACAAAGTAATCAATAGTATGAAAATCACTGGTAGTGTAAGAAATGGCTGTTTGGCAGTGTCCGCCAGCTTCTTTACAAGCTTCAATTGAGGTCTTTAAGTTACGCGTATCATTTAAAGCATCGAAAACACGGACAATATCAATGCCATTTTCAACTGATTTCATCACAAATTCTCTTACGACATCATCTGCATAGTTTTTATACCCCAAGAGATTTTGTCCCCGTAATAACATTTGTAATTTCGTATTTTTTACTTCCTTGCGTATGCGTCGCAATCTTTCCCATGGATCTTCATTTAAAAAACGGAGGCAAGAATCAAAGGTTGCTCCTCCCCACATCTCCAATGAATGAAAGCCGGCTTCATCCATTGTTTTGATGATTGGTAACATATCTTCTGTGGACATTCGGGTTGCAATTTGACTTTGTTGCCCATCCCGCAAGACCGTTTCCATAAAACGAATTTGTTTGGTCATTCCACTACTCCTTTCCTTGTTCAATTATATTTATGATCTTCGTTTGCATTTCTTCAATCGTATGTGTTCTAGCCCGCCCACAGACCTTGGCGTCTTTATTGCAAATAAGACATCTTCTAGCAGGAAAGCCTATATCTTGTCGACTAATTGACTGTATTTTTTGGTCTTTTAGCCACAAAACATCTAAATCAACTAACCGACCTTGTGGATGTTTTTCTTCGATTGCGATCATTTTTCTTTTTAATAGTTCCGGTGAAATTTCTGCTAACAAAAAAAACTCCAAACCGGTTTTACGCGAAAAATAATTCGTTTCAATAATAAAAAAATCTTTTAATTCTTTGCGAATTGTCTCAACCAGAGCAATGAATACTTTTTCCAAAGCTAGCGTATTTTTAACTGGCCCAGGAATATTCATCGTAGCTGAAAGCAAACTTGCCTGGGGACATTTAGCTAGTAGTGCTTGTTGCAGTGCGACTCTTTGTTCCCGAGCAGCTAACATTTCTGGCAGGATAACAACTTCGCCTTGAAAATAATTAGACATTTTTGACCACATCGATGATTGAACCATCACGGTATTCAATTAAAGCAACGACTTTATCGCCATATTGAATCGGTTGTGGTTTGCCGACGATGCTATAGGCTTTTTCTTTTAATTCTTCAATAGTAAATTGCGGTACATCTAGTTTTTTGAAGTGTTCCATTAAATCTTCTCGCGCAGGATTAATCGCAATACCAATTTCAGTGACTACTACATCAATACTTGACCCCGGCGTTACAATCGTATTCACTTTATCAACAATGGTTGCAATCCGTCCGCGAATAATGGGCGCGATGACAAGACTCATTTTACATGCCATTGAAGTATCAGAGTGCCCTCCTGAAGCGCCACGAATTACACCATCAGAACCAGTAATCACATTCACATTAAAATCTGTATCAATTTCTAGTGCTGATAAAATTGCTGTATCAAGTTGGTTAATAACAGCACCTTTACTCAATGGTGAAGCATACATGTTGGCGTCAATTTCATAGTGGTTTGCATTTTTTCCTAATGAGATAGCAGAAGGATGATCAAAATCTTGTACATCGATAATTTTTTCAACTAGACCTTCTTCTAGTAATTCCACCATCGCATTGGTAATACCGCCTAGTGCAAAACTAGCTTTAATACCATCTTTAAGCATTGCTTCTCTCATGAAACGGGAAACAGCTAATGCTGCACCACCAGTACCTGTTTGGAAAGAAAAACCTTCTTTATAGTATGGTGAATTTGTAATTACTTTTGCCGCATATTCAGCAATTAATAATTCTTTAGGATTTTTCGTAAAACGAGTAGCGCCTTTGGCAATCCCATTTGGATCTCCGATGGCATCGACTTCCACTACGTAGTCAACATCCGTTTGAGGAATACTGATTGGTGTATTAGGATATGGCATTAAAGTATCTGTAATAATTACTACTTGATCAGCATATTTGGCATCGATCATCGCATAACCTAAAGAACCACAGGTTGCTTTTCCGACAGTCCCATTGGCATTGCCATATTCATCAGAACTTGGGGCACCTAAAAAAGCTACATCAATATGCACATCACCAGCGGCAATCGCCCGTGCACGACCGCCATGGGAACGAATCACAACTGGATTTTCCATAATGCCTTCTGAAATAGCTGCGCCGACTTTATCGCGCAAACCACTGGAAGTAATATTTGTTACCACACCATTTTTGATGTGATCAATCAACGGTTCATGAACGTTCGCAATGGAACTTGGTGCAATCGATAAATTTTTAATTCCCATTTTGGCAATTTCTGCTAAAACCAGATTCATAACAAAATCGCCTTCACGAAAATGATGGTGAAAAGAAATCGTCATACCGTCTTTTAAGCCCGTTTTTTCAATCGCTTCACGAATACTTCCTAATAATTTAGTATCTCTCGGTTTAACGGGTTTGATTTTACGACTCGATTCTTGATATTCTTTGATGTTGGCTAATTCCCCTTCAAAAACGCCGTATTGTTCAGCAAATTGTGTTGGAATTTCGCGACCTAATTTATTTGTTGTCATTTTAAATATCCTCCTCGGAAATCAACTTGGCAGCTTTTGCTAACGCAATAACACGTTCTGCCCGTTCTACGATAGGTTTATCTACCATTTTCCCGTTCACTGAAATAACGCCAGATCCTTTGGCTTCGGCTTCTTTAATGCCCCAAATGACTTCTTTTGCGTTTTGAATTTCTTTTTCAGTTGGTGCGTATACTTTATTGACAAGTGGAATTTGGCGCGGATTAATGACTGATTTGCCATCAAAACCAAGCTGTTTGATCATTTCCACTTCTTTTAAGAAACCTGCTTCATTATCCACATCGGAATACACCGTATCAATCGCTGCAATACCAGCTGCTCTGGCAGAATGCAGGATAAAACTACGGGCAAAGAATAATTCTTGTCCGTCTGGATAACGTCGGGTACGCATATTGGTAACATAGTCTTCTGCCCCTAAGGCAATCCCAATTAAACGTGTCGAGGCTTTTGCGATTTCTCTTGCGTTTAATACACCTTCAGCAGATTCAATGGCCGCCATCATTTTGGTAGTACCAACGGCAATCCCATTTGCTTTTTCTACTTTTGTAATCTCAACATCTACATCTACAATATCTTGCGCAGTTTCTGTTTTTGGCAGACGAATAACATTGACACCAGCTAAAACCATTGCGGCAATGTCTTGGACGCCAACTGTGTCTAAACTATTAATTCGGACGACTGTTTCAACGCTGCTATAATCAAATGTTTTCAAAGCAAAGTGGACCAATGTACGAGCCGAATCTTTTTCCTTTAAAGAAACCGCATCTTCTAAGTCAAACATAATGGAATCCGCTCCGTATAAAGGGGCATCTCTTAACATCGCAGCATTAGCTCCGGGTACAAACATCATTGTTCTTCTTAAGCGTTCCATGAGTCAATCTCCTTCCAATCGTATTCAGCAACTTCACTGGCACGATAAACCGCTGTCAGTGTTCGGGCTTGAATTGTACAATCCAATGCACCTTTGTCAACCGCTGTTACTTTGGCTGCTGTTACATTCAAACGTTGCAACGTGCTCGCAATTAAGCCACGAATTTCTTGTCCATATTGCTTTTCAACACTACTATCTAGTTCAATTGCAATCTTTTCTTCTGAGTTTGGGGCCACAGTTACCATAATGTCACTCGACTCCACAGTACCAGCTACTGCACTTTTTTTGATTTCCACAATTTCCACCTCAAATTTTATTTTTCTCTTTTAAGTAAGCAAAAACGGTATCCGGCAAAAAGGATTGGACAAGAGACTCATTATGTTCTCGGAGTGCTTGTCGTACTTTGGTGGCGCTAACGATTTCACCTTCAATTTCTAGCCGAGGCAAGATAGTCAGTGACAGATCCGGACTAAAGACTTCTTCCATCGCTTCATTGTAAACATTGGTTACTTTTGAATATGGTTCTTCCCCAACGAAGCGTTTTTTTATATGCAAAACAGGAGCAATTCGTTTTTTAAAAAGCGTTGCATCTAAACGGGCTTGAACGCTAGCTACATTTAACTCGGCACGATCCTTCAAGAAATAAGCTGGAAAAGTTAAAGATGAAACCATGTAATCCCTAGCTGGTAAAACTGTCACATCGTCAAATTCCTTTAAGCCAGCTTTTACTAAGGCAAAACGTTCAGGACTAGAAAATTCAGATTTTTCTTCAGAGACAACAAAAACATAAACATGATCACAAACTTTACGTGCTTGTTCTACTAAATATTTATGGCCCAAGGTAAAGGGATTGGCATTCATCACGATACTTCCGTTCTCACCTGGATGATCAAAACGCGCAATATAACTCAAGTAGTCATCAAAGCCCGGTTCTCCTTGTTCCATAAATAATACTTCTTTGGTACTCATGATTTTCTTAAATCCTAAAGAACGAAAAATCACTTCTTTATCTGGTTTTGTATAAACAAAGTAATGAAAAATATCTTCTTCATGCAAACGATCAATCAAATGAACAATAATTTGCGTCAGTAAGTTTTCAGATTGATAGTTTTTACAAACTAACAAATACTTTATGATGTTGTCTGATAGAGAACCCGTTGCAATCAATTTTTCGCCGTCATAAATGCCGACTGTATAGCTTGCGTCATCTTCGGGGTGTAGACCACCAGCTTTTAAAAACTCACTCCACTGATCATGGTCTTTTACATCTTGAATCAACCAGAGTCTTTTTAGCGTTAACATCTTTTCTCACCCGATTACTTTTTTATTTTGGCGGAAATAATTTCGCCAATATTTGTGAAGCTGCGTAAATAATCAAGATTACGACAAACACGCCACCCCAACCAAAACCTAATAGTTCAAACGCAATTTTTAAATCTTCAAACATAATTATCCTCCTTTTCATCCCATGCTGTTGTCTTCAAATGATTATGTTAATAGCGCTAATAATAGACCACCTGCAATAACAGAAGCTATCTGACCAGAGACATTTGCACCTGCTGCATGCATCAAAATGAAATTTTGCGGATCTTCTTCTGTCGCCATTTTTTGAATAACCCGACTTGACATTGGGAATGCTGAAATACCGGCTGCACCAATCATTGGGTTTACTTTTTCTTTTCTGAATAAGTTTAAAATTTTTGCAAATAATACGCCGCCAATAGAATCCATAACAAAAGCCACTAACCCTAAACCAATAACGATTAAAGTATCTACTTTTAAGAAATCATGAGCTTGCATTTTTACAGAAATTGTTAAACCAAGCAAAATACTAACCAAGTTAACTAACTCATTTTGTGCGGAAACCGATAAGCGGTCTAAAACGCCACATTCACGTAACAAGTTACCAAACATTAAGAATCCAACTAAAGGTAATGATACTGGTGCAATTAAACCTGCCACGATGGTAATTACGATTGGGAATAAAATTTTTGCTGTTTGTGAGACTGCGCCGGCATGATAAGTCATCCGAATTTGACGTTCTTTTTTCGTTGTAACAGCTTTAATAGCCACGGGTTGAATAATTGGTACTAAGGCCATATAAGAATAAGCGGCTACCATAATTGCCCCCATGTATTTTGAATTCAACGTATTGGCAACGAAGATTGAAGTTGGGCCATCGGCAGCACCGATAATTCCAATTGAAGCCGCATCGTTAATATCAAATCCAAGTAATACTGCCACGATGACAGTAAAGAAAATACCAAATTGAGCCGCAGCTCCAAATAATAGCAAGAATGGATTTTGTAGTAATGGGCCAAAGTCAATCATGGCTCCGATTCCGATAAATAATAGTAATGGGAATAATTCTGTACTGATACCGGCATCAAACAAAACTTGGAAAGGCCCCGCCTCGCCGCCGGCTTGTAAAACACCTGAATTGGGAAAGTTAACTAAAATTGTTCCTAAACCCATTGGCACCAATAATGTTGGTTCATATTCTTTTTTTATACCCAGGTACATCAACAACCCGCCGATGAGCATCATAATAATTCTTCCCGGCTCTTGCCCCATACCAATAATTCCTTCTAAAAGAGTTTCCACTGCGTTCACTTCCTATCTCAAATTTTCATTTCTAAAAAGTTTTATCCAAATGTGATTAATGCTTCACCAGGGTTAACCATTTGACCTTGCGTCACATGAATTCCTGTCACTTTACCAGCTTTTGGTGCCACAACTTCGTTTTCCATCTTCATCGCTTCTAAAATCATCACTGGTTGATTTTCTTGGACTTCATCTCCCACGTTTACCAAAACTTTCAAAATCGTTCCAGGCATCGGCGCTGTCATAGCGTCTGCACTTGCTGGTGTAGCGACTGGGGCAACGGGGGCTTCTTCTGGGGCAACGGTAGCCGTTGGTGCTGGTGCTACTGGCTGTTGTGGTGTAGCAACGGGTGCTGCAGGTTGTGGTACCCCACCGATTTCTTCCATTTCAACTAAATATTCTGTTCCATCAATTGTAATTTTGAATTTACGTAACATCATCATTCTCCTCTTTGTCTTTATTTTTTCATGATTTTTTTGACAGTCAATTGACTGTCTGGGCTTTCACCTGCAGCGACACTCGCTGCGATAATGGATACGAGTTTGGCCTCAGGGTTGCGTTCCAAAATTTTTTTCACAACAAATTGACTATCCGTTTGTTCACCAGCCATAATAGCCGAAGCAATTACGCTAACCCGTTCATAATTTTTTGAATCTGTTTCAATATAAGCGGGTACTTCCTGCCATTGTGATGTTTCCTTTTCTTCTACTGAAAACTCAGAAACCGGTACTTGCTCTTCTGATTTTTTCTGTCGAAAAAAATCCCATAATCCCATCGACTCACTCCTTTCTTTTCAGCTTAAATCTTCGCGGCTACAAATAATTTTAAAAATTTAAGGTTCCAAATTGACAACATCCTCATTATAGAATGATTTGCTTTCTTGAGAAGTTTTGCTTCTTGATTAAATTGTTCTTTTGCTGTTTCAAAATCTACTTTTTTATTAAAAACGCTTTAGAACGTTGATTTAAAAGCATTTGCGCCTCGTTAAGAATTTATTAATAACTTTTTAAGCCGCCGATAAGATTTGATTGGTTAAATTGTTTTTTTCGTGTTCCTTTTAAGAAAGTTTGTTTTTTTTTAGAAAATGCTTGCGTATGATGAAAGCGTTAGCAGTGAAATTGTGAAAATTTGCATTTGTTAGCCGGCGTGCAAGTCATTACTTTTAACTGCAACATAAAAATCTGCTTTTGAAAGGAAGAAGGAAATGTTACTTACAATTTTGTCTTACCTCATGATTATCGTCTTCATGTTCGTTATCATGAAAAAGAAATTATCACCGCTTACGTCATTAGTTATTATTCCTTTAGTATTCGCTTTAATCGCACTCGTTGCAGGTGTGACCGCACCGCCAGTCGTGGATGGTGTAGCCGGCAGTAACAATATCGGTGACTGGGTTATGGAAGGAATCAAAACAACTTCTAACACTGGGATTATGTTATTGTTCGCTATTCTTTATTTCTCTATCATGTTAGATGCTGGTCTATTTGATCCAATCACTAAAAAAATGATTCTTTTTGCTAAAGGCGATCCAATGAAAGTATTGATTGCCACAGCAGTTGTAGCTGCAGCCGTTTCGTTAAATGGCGATGGAACAACTACGACATTAATTTGCTGTTCTGCTTTTATTCCAATCTATAAAAAATTAGATATGAAATTAATGAATCTTGGTGTTTTGGTTATTTTACAAAATACCATTATGAATTTATTACCTTGGGGTGGCCCAACAGCACGCGCAATGGCTGTTTTAGATGTAGGCGCCGAAATTTTGGCTTACTTAATGCCAGGTATGATTCTCTCTGTTTTATTTGTTATCTTTATAGTAGCACCTCACATGGGACGTCAGGAAAGAAAACGCTTAGGCATTAAAGAATTAACTGATGCTGAAATTGAAGAAATGACTGCTGTTACCGATCCTGAAACAATGGCCATTCGTCGTCCAAAACTTTTTGCTTTTAACGGCATTATGACGATTATTTTAATTGCCTGGTTAGTCTTAAGTTCTTTTGCCGATCAAATCGGCTTACCAGGCTGGTTCGCCCAACCACCTTTATTCTTATTCTTATTAGGTACTTGTATTGCCTTAATTGTGAACTATCCTGTTTTAAAAGATCAATCAGCACGTATTGGTGCAAACGGTGGCGATGCGGTGCAAGTCGTTATTCTCGTCTTTGCCGCAGGAGTATTCATGGGTATTTTCCAAGGTTCAGGTTTAGCTGAAGCATTGGCTACAAGTTTCACTTATATTATTCCAAAACAACTTGCTGGTTTTTGGGGTATTGTAATTGCCTTAATTTCTGCACCGGGTACCTTCTTTATTTCAAACGATGGTTTCTACTTTGGTGTTATGCCGGTCTTGGCAGAAGCAGGACGGGCCTATGGTTTTACCAATATGCAGATGGCACTTGCATCATTAATGGGACAAGCATTCCACCTATTATCACCATTAGTTGCGTTTATTTATTTATTACTGCGCCTAACAAAACTAGACATGGGGCAATGGCAAAGAGAAGCTGGTAAATGGGCCGCTTGTATCTTCGTTATCTTCGTAGTAACAATCATGCTATTCGGTCACTTACCTTTTTATATTCCACAAAAATAAAAGAAAAAAGCCGAGCCCTAAGAGACTCGGTTTTTTCTTTTTAACTATCAAAAAACAATTAAAAATAGCAGACAGCAACTTCACATATTGACAAAACGCTGGATTGTAAATATGATGGTGCCGGTAAATTCAATCCTGCTAAAAAAGACTACCAGCAAAAGGATGACTGATAACAATGAATGAAACGATTGCAGCTGTTAAAAACAACTTAGACTTATCTCAAAACCAACCACTAAAAATCTCCATTTATGAAGCCTTTCGCAAAAGTATTATCTTGGGCCAGATTCCTGCTGGTGAGCGTATCAACGAAAAAGAATTTTCGGAAACGTTAAATATCAGCCGAACTCCAATTCGTTATGCTCTTCATCAATTGGTGGAGGAACAATTAGTTGAGCATGTCCCCCGTGTCGGAATCGTGGTAAAAGGTATTAGTATAAAAGATGCCCATGAAATTTATGATATACGTAAATCTTTGGATACACTAGCTACGATTAAAGCCATGCAACTAATGACTCCAAACGATTTTGATGATTTGCGGGCGCTGTTAGAAGAAGGCGATCGCCTTAATCAGGAAGATCGGGTGGATGATGTTTTACAAAACTTCTCTGATTTTAACTCCTTTATTTATGAAAAAAGTCAGATGAAGCGGTTAAAAACTATTGTGACTGATTTACAAGCTTATCTCGTTTATTTTCGTGACATTGCCATTCGTTCCTCTGAACGACGTTATCGCGCCTTGGAAGAACATTGGCTCCTTTACCGCGGGATGGTTACAAATGATATCACGCAAGTTACTCTGATTACCCATGAACATTTGAACCATTCCTTACAATTTATTTTACAAGAAATGGAGTCCCATCAAATTGAATAAGCAAATTTGTATGATTGATGCAGCTGCTCAAAAAGCCTTGTTTTATGAAGTTACACTCTCTCCAAAACCAGGACTAGTGGATCGTTTCACCAATGGCGCCCACCAAGATATGGACTTTTATCTCTTTATTGATAGTATCTTGGCTTTGGCGCCTTATTTCCCCCAATATTTAAATGCCGGTTTCACCCATGACGGCGCAAAAGGGGATTTATTTTCTAAATTGCGAAAAATAGGACAGCAAGCAGAAACTGCCATGTTCACTGCTACCAAGGGGGTCAATACTCATAAAGGTGCCAATTTTTCCTTTGCTATTTTATTAGGCGCAACAGGATTATATCTACAAAAAAGCCAGCTACCTTTTACAGCAACTGACTCTGAAAATATCTTAACGTTAAGTCGTGAAATTACCCAAGATTTACTAAAAAAAGATTTTAAATATGTTGCCCAAAAAAAGAATTTGACTCACGGCGAAAAACTTTATTTAGCCCAAGGTACAACAGGCATTCGGGGCCAAGCAGCCGCAGGTTATCCTGCCCTGGCGAATATTTTATTACCCTATTTGCGGCAGAATCGACACTTACCGCGCGAAGAATTATTGTTGCGGGCACTCGTTTTTTTAATGAGCACACTAACAGACAGCAATATCTTGCACCGCGGCGGGAAAATGGCACTTACTACCATCCAAAGTGAAATGAAGCAGATCCATGCAGCTAACTTATCTGCCAAAGATTTAAGCAACACACTTATCCAGTATGATAAAACCTTAATTTCACGTAATTTAAGTCCGGGCGGTGCGGCAGATTTATTATCTCTTGGTATCTATTTTGCCATCTTAGAAGGACTCTTTTAATTTTCAGCCACAAATGTATAACCGATGCCCCACACTGTTTGCAAATACTTTGCATTTTTCGGATCAGCTTCAATCTTATTGCGTAAATGATTGATAAAGACCATAATAGTGTTGGTATCGGTTTTTTCTTCGTTCCAAACACTTTGATAAATTTGTTCTTTTGAAAAGACTTGGTTGGGATTTTCCATAAAAAACTGCATAAGCTGTGTTTCTTTTGAGGATAATTTAATGGCCACGTCATTTTTATAAAGCTGATAACGCTTTTTGTCATAAGTAAATTCCCCTAAAGTGAGACTGTTACTCGTTTTTACTTGTTGACCAGTATGTTTTTTGATCACTAAACTGCGATCTAAAGAAGCCAACACCTGTGCTTTTAGAATTGCCGGCGAAAATGGCTTCGTCAAATATAGGTCCGCCCCTGTTTCAAGACCGGTAACAATGTCTTGTTCTTGGGTTTTTCCGCTTAGAAAAATAATCGGTACCACACTATTTTCACTGCGAATCATTTGGGCCAAATGATAACCATCATTTTCATATTCTAGGCTGATATCCAGTAAAAACAGATCAAAAGCAACACGACTCATAATATCAATAGTTTTTTCAATTGAGTCACTTTGATAAATCAGGATTCCGGTAGATTGCAGTGATTTCCAAATCAGGCGACGAATCGCTGGATCATCATCAACTACTAAAATTTTTTCATTCCGCATCACAATTTCCTCCAAGTTAAAATGAAAGGCTTACAAAAAATGAAAAAGTTAACTAAAAAAATAAATATTCTTTTTATTACTGTGATGGTTATCACCTTAACTGGCTTACTTATCACAGCTTTAGGTTATCATAACATACAACAAGAAGCTTTAAAAATGGGGAAAACACAACTAGCGCAGGTTAACGAGGTTAGCACCAAACTGATTGTGGCTGAAATTGAAAGCAGTGCCAACGATTTGGACAGTTTCATTCTGGATACGATTGAGACGGACAGCCCATTACAATTACCGCAACAAAATAATCTCATTTCTCAGTTTTTTAAACGCAACAGCGCTTTTGCCGGTATCTTTCTTTTTGATCGAAATGGTCAGCAATTAGAAAGTCACTTCCCGACTGAAAATCATGTGGAAAATAGTGAATTGACCCAAAAATTAACAATTGATCCAATTTTTGCTATGGCTTTAAAAGGACGCGCCAAACAAAATGGGAAAGTTTATTTTATCCAAAAAAATTCTTTTTTTAATCTCTATCATCCCATCTATAATAATAAAAATGAAATTCAAGGATTAGCGGTTGTCCCGTTAAATTTAGAGCAATTATTCTTAGATAAAATTCAACCGACAGATACAGAGCAACGCTATCCTTTAATGAAAAATGAACAAATGGAAGTCGTCATGCATCCAGCTAAAGAGCAAATTGGCTTAAACATCATTACTGGTCGCAAAAAAAGATTTCCACAATTGGACTACACAGATTTAGAAAAACTCGATCACTACCAAAAACAGCATGAAAAAGGAAGTTTAAGCTATCATTCTTATTGGTGGAACGAATCTGACCTGACATCGGTTTTAAAACTAAATGCTTTTCAATGGGTAGAAATTGGCGAAGAACGCTTTGTTGTTGCCAATACATCAGATTTTTATCAAGACAATGGTTGGATTTTACACGATTTACTTATTAATTTAGGCTTAGTGGTCATTTTATTGATGGTGACTTCTTTATTAGTCCTATTGGTACGTCTAAATGCTAGACAACAGCAAACTGTTAATGAAAATCAGCGCTTAAAAGAAAAACGGCAATTAGAAGCCGAGAAGCACCAGTTAGAAAAAAGTCTATTGCAAGAGTCAAAAATGGAAACTATCGGATTAGTGACCACCGGTATTGTCCATGATATGAACAATTTTTTAACACCTCTAATTGGGAATATTGAACTGCTTATGGCCGAACATCCCAATGATGCAGAACTGTTGGCAGATTTAGAAGATATGCATTTGGCTGCTCAAAAAGGACAACAACTTTCTCAACGTATTTTACATTTTTCAAAGGAACAAGATCAGACAAAAAAAGTACAATCTCTCAATCAAGCGGTAAAAGAAGCTGTCGCCATAATGAAAATATTAATCCCGCGAACAGTTACCATAAATGAAGAAATTACTCTTTTAGCGGATGCATTATTTCAACAAGACGACGTTCAAGTATTGTTGTATAACTTAATCACTAATGCTTATCAAGCAAAATCCGATGCTACTATTACCGTTTCCCTAATAACACCGTCTGCTGACGTGCACCAACAAGTAGCCCAGCGAGCATTTGTCTATCAAAATAAAAAATTAGCTATGATTCAAGTGTCAGACAATGGTCCGGGCATCGACCAAAGTATTAAAGATCAAATTTTCACACCTTTTTTGACCACGCGAAAAGAAGAAGGTGGAACTGGTCTAGGACTTTTTATCGTCTCTTCTATCATTAAACGCAATAGTTGGTTACTTGACGTAGCCAGTTCCCAACAAGGTACAAGTTTTAGCCTGTTTATTCCAATTGCCGAAAATGAAGAAGCATAACTTATTACAATTCAAAAAAGAAACCCAAAAAGACAACAAGCATTCTGACTGCTGTATTTTCGGGTTTCTTTATTATTTTGTTCTGTTTATTTTAAAGTTAAAAACATTCCCAGAAAACCTAAGCCATTATAAATCATGTGCACCATCATCGAACAACGTAAATCTTCTGTTTTTTGATATACACAGGCCAAGACAATTCCTAAAGTCATATACAAAAGGAGCGCCATTGAAAGACGCGGTTCATGCATTAAGCCAAATAACAATGCCGAGGTTAGTACAGCGAGTACTTTAGCGGATGGTTCTTCTTTATTCCAAAAATAATTCATAAAGATTCCGCGAAAAAGTAATTCTTCAATTATAGGTGCTAAAATGACACCATAAACCGTTAATGTAATGGGATTCACTAAAAAACTTTGATTAATACCTGCTTGATTTTCTGTTGTTTCTGGTAAAAAGTTCCCTAAGATAATGTTAGCAGCAAACATGGCGATGACACCTAGTAGCACATATTTCCATTTTCCTGCTACTTTTGTTTGGCCAATTTGACGGGGGTTGTAGTTAGCCAATTGTTTTTGGTAACGGGTAGTTAAAAAATAAATAAATCCTCCGGCTACCAGAATACTGATTAAAGCCAATATACTATCACTGACACCAGGCAAAAAGACAACAGTGGAAACTATATTTTGCAATAAAATAAAACCACAATAAAAAATCAATCGTTTTAACAAACTTGTACGTGACATACCATTCCTCCTACATCCTTTGAGAGAAGCTGAGCTAATTAAAGTGAAAGACGAAATTTTGCATAAACCAACAGCAAAATTTCGCCTAACAATCAAACTAGCACATTTGTATAGTTAGTTGTGACTTCGGTGCGTTCATTTAATTTATCTTTTAAATTTTTTTTAAACCTCTTTAATGAGTCCTTTAAATAAGCCCACAATAAATTCGTTCGGATCAAAAGGCTCTAAATCGTCAATTCCTTCACCTAAACCAACTAGTTTAACCGGCAAATGCAATTCATTTCGAATCGCTAAAACAATCCCACCTTTAGCCGTACCATCTAATTTCGTTAAAATCAGACCGGTAACATCTGTCGTTTCTTTAAATTGCTTGGCTTGAACCATTGCATTTTGCCCTGTTGTTGCATCTAAAACTAGCAAGACTTCGTGAGGAGCATCTGGCGCTTCTCTTTTAATTACACGTTTAATTTTTTCCAGTTCATTCATCAGGTTGACCTTATTTTGTAAACGGCCTGCCGTATCAACTAATAAAATATCAGCTTGCTGTTCTTTTGCTTTTTCCATGGCATCATAAACCACTGCAGCAGGATCACCACCAGCATTGCCCCGTATAACTTCTACATCTGCCCGTTGTCCCCAAACCACTAATTGATCAATCGCACCGGCACGAAAAGTATCAGCAGCTGCTAGGAGAACTTTTTTCCCTGCTTGTTTATATTCATAAGCTAATTTACCAATACTCGTCGTTTTGCCGACACCGTTCACTCCAACAAAAAGCATAACTGTTAAGCCATTAGGCTGGATATTGAGCGTATTTACTTCATCTATTCCCGCTTCATCGTATAAGTCCACCAATTTTTCAATCATGACATTTTGTACTTCAGCAGGTTTTTTGACATTTCTTATCTTAACTTCTTGTCTTAAATCATCAGCGATTTTCATTGCTGCTTCAAAACCGACATCGGCTCCAATTAATGTCTCTTCTACTTCTTCAAAAAATTCTTCATCAACACTACGGAAATTGGCAAACAATTCATTCAATCGTTGACCAAAAGTTTTACGCGATTTTTTCAACCCTTTATCATATTTTTCCTGCACATTATCCGCAACAACAGATTCTTTGATTTCTTCAATCTGCTGATTTTCTTGGATGATACTAGGTGCTATTGGCGTCTCAGAAGTTTCAGGCATACTACTTTCTGGTTGGATTGGTTCTGGTATGACTATCGGTTTATCATCCACTTCATCAAGTGTTTTTTCTGCTGAGACACTATTTTTCACTTCATCCATCGGAGGCGTCTCAGGCATAACCGGTTCTCCTTCAGGTGTCACTTTTTCAGTAGCTTCAGGTTTTTCAGCTTGCTCCGGCTCCGGAGCGTTTTCTGTCATTTGCGTTTCTTTTTCTTTATCTGCTAAACTCACGCCATTAATTTCTGTCGTTGGTTCGGTATTATCCGATGTTGTTTGACTGCTCGATTGCAGATTCTCACTGTCGCTTTCAGTTGCTGTTTTGCTAGCTTGTTGCTCTTGCGTTTCTTCTGGGGTTTTTGTTTCAGTTTCGCCCATCAACGCTTTTTTAATCTTATCAAAAAAGCCCATATTAAACCTCCTTGTAACAATTTTAGTTAAGTATTATTGTAACACGTATTTTTCTACTACTTGCGCGACACCATCGTTGGTATTGCTGGCCGTGACCACATCGGCAGCAGCTTTTACCATCGGTACTGCATTTTCCATTGCCACACCTAGACCCGCATATTCAATCATTGGCAAATCATTTTCTTCATCCCCAATAGCCATTACTTCGTCTGCAGTAATTCCAAGATGTTCGGCTAATAATTGACATCCATAGGCTTTTGTTACTCCTTTAGGCATGAACTCCAATAAAACATCGCGGGTTTTAATAATTTCATAACGTTCTTTGAAATCAGCTGGAATTTTAGCCAACTGCTGATCCAAATAGGTTTGCTCAAAAGCAACTACTGCCTTGTTATACAACAAATCTTCTGTCAATTCAGCGACTGTAAACGGTTGGAAATGCAGTAATGGGTTCAATTGTGCATAAATTGATTCATGTTGAGGATCAGTAGGTAAAATGTAGACCACTTCATCTGAAACAACGTCTAAAGGCAAGCCTAAACGCTGCGCTAATTCTACTAACTCTTTCACATTGGCATAACTCAATGTTGATTTTGCCATCACTTCGCCGGTATCATTTTTTTGGACTAAGCCACCATTAAACGTAATGCTATAATCCCCCGACTCTTTTAACTGTAGTTCATCCAAATACGGTCGAATTGCCCGCAGTGGACGCCCCGTACATAAAACAATTTTGACACCTTGTGCTTTGGCTTTTGCCAACGCAACTTTATTGCGGGTACTAATTTTCTTTTTTGTATCCAATAACGTTCCATCCAAATCAATGGCAATCATCTTAATCAATTAAATAAACTCCTTTATTTCGCTAATGAAGAAAAGCAAGAGGACAGTAGAATAAATTAGAAAATGACAAATCATTTTTTGACATTCCCTTCTTTATTTTCAAACTGTCGAATTTTCTTTCAGGATCTTCAAGTCAAGCTTGCAACTTTTTTATCAAAAAATGCGCTTAGACAAAAAAAATTTAAAATAGTTTTGACACTCTACATTTTTGCTTATCTTGCACTTTTTCATAGGCTCAAACAAGATTATTATCCCATTTACACTTCGGTTCTAATTTTACCACCTTCGCCAACATCTTCTAAGCGGACAGAAACAATTTTTGACACACCAGACTCTTGCATTGTTACCCCATATAAGACATCAGCTGCCTCCATGGTACCTTTCCGGTGCGTCACAACGATAAACTGGGTATCGTCTTGGAATCGACTTAGGTAATGCCCAAAACGTGCAACGTTGGCTTCATCTAGTGCAGCCTCGACTTCATCTAACACGCAAAAAGGAACTGGCCGCACTTGAATAATTGAAAACAGTAACGCAAGCGCGGTTAGTGCCCGTTCCCCTCCCGAAAGTAGGCTAAGGTTTTGTAGCTTTTTACCTGGGGGCTGTGCTTCAATTTCAATCCCAGTATTTAACAAATCAGTTGGATCAGTTAGCGTCAACTCAGCCCGGCCACCGCCAAACATTTGTGGAAAGACTTCCTTAAAGCGCAAGCGGATGGCTTCAAAAATTTCACCGAACCGGACTTTTACTTCTTCATCCATCTCATCCATGGTTTTAAACAATTGATCTTTGGCAGCTAGTAAATCATCCCGCTGACTGGTTAGGAAAGTATAGCGTTCTAATACCTGTTCATATTGTTCAATGGCGTTCAAATTCACTGGGCCCAAGCGTTCAATATCGCGTTTATAGCGCTGAATTTCATTTTTAGCATGTTCTGTATCAGATACTTCAGCATATTCTTTGGCCGCCAGTTCATAGGTCATACTGTATTCTTCTTGTAAATAAGCAAGCAAATTATCCAAATGAATATCCGCTCGATTTTTCGCGACTTCTTCTTTAGTCTTTTGAGATAGTAATGTTTTTTGTTCCAAATTCAATTGTGCAATTTCATCATCTGCGAAGGTGATGACTTGCTGCAATTCACTTCGTTCTTGCCTTTTAATAACCAAATCTGTTTCCAAATCTGTTTTTCGTTGGCTCAGTTTGGCAACTTTTTGTTGCAAGGCTTCTTCTGATAATTCATGGTCACCAGAATTGGAATTTAGCGCCGCCATTTGCCGAGCTAAGCTTTCCTGACGATTTTGTGCTTCTTGTAAAGCAGTGCCATTGGCGGTAAGTGCCTGTTTTAAGTTGGTGACTTGTTCACAGGCTACAGCTAATTCTGCTTGTTTCGTGGCTAGAGCAGTACTTGCTTCTTGTCTTTTGGCTTCAATAACATCTTCTTGCTCTGTTAGCTGTTTAATTTCTAAATTAATACTTTCCCTTTGACTATCTACTTGCGCTTGTTTTGCCGTCAATTCCGCTTTTTGTTCTTCATATTCGGTTAAAAATTGCTGAACTTCACGATTTTCATAAGCAAATACTTTTTGTTCTTTTTCTAAACGCTGTAGCTCTTGTGTTACATTTTTGATTTGATTTCCTAACTCTTGTTCTGCTAGCCGGGCACTTTCACCACTAGTACGAAGTTCCTCTAAATCAGCTGTTTTTTCTTTTTTCTTTATTTCAATGAGTTGGACTTGCTTTTCTGTCGCTTGTAGCCGCATTTCTAACGTTTGCAGGTCAGCTATTAAGTTTTGCAACTCATTAGTTTGACTAAAAAGACTCCCTTGGTTGCCCCGTCTTGTAGCACCACCAGTCATGGATCCACCAGCATTCATGACGTCGCCTTCAAGCGAAACTACTCGATAACGATATTGTACATCTCGCGCAATTTCATTGGCACTTTTTAAATCTTGAGCAATCAATGTCGCACCTAATAAATTATCACAAATTTCTTGTAGCTCTGGCGCAACGTTGACCAATTCATTGGCCACCCCTAAAAAGCCATGACTTTTAGCAGCAATATTCACTACTGCTTCACTCAAATTGCGTCCTTTTATCGTCGTTAAGGGTAAGAAGGTTGCACGTCCACCCCGTCGTTCTTTTAAAAATGTGATTGCCTGTCTGGCATCTCCTTCATTTTCTACTACGACATGTTGGGCTGCCCCGCCTAAAGCCGTTTCAATCGCTAAAGTGTATTCTGTTGGTACGTGAATAAGTTCAGCTACCGCACCGACGATTCCAGAAAGTTGTTCTTTATTTTGTAGCACAATTTTAACACCTTGATAAAAACCAGTGTAATTGTCTTGAATATCCTGCAAACTTTTTTGCTTTGCCCGCACTTGTTGCACTTGTTGCATTAAAGTGTACATTTTCTTTTGTTCTGTTTCAAACTCTTGTTGCAGCTTTTGTGCTTGTTGTTGCAGTAAGATATAATTTTTTCGCTGTTCAACCAGGGTATTTTCTGCTGTAGCCAATTGTTCAGCTAACTCATTTTTTTGAACGGAGAGAGTGGCAATTTGTTGATGCATTTCTCCTTGTTTGGCAATTGTTTTTTGATTTTTGGCATTCTCTTGTAAATATTGCCGTTCTAAATATTTCAGTTCATTACCAATATTGGCATGTTCCTGCATTTTTTCCACATACTGAGCCCGCAATTCCGCTAAAAGTTCTTTGGTGGATTTTTGTAACCGGGCTAACTCGTCTTTTAATTCATTAACACTGGCTTCCAAACCTTGAACTTGCCCATTTTTGGTAGAAAGATCTTGAATGATTTTTTGTTTGGCAGCTTCTAACTGTTCGATTTTTTCATTATTTTCTGCCAAATTTTCTTCATATTCGGCAAAACTGCGCTGCGTGTGTTTAGAACGCTCCAATAATACTTCTTGCTGACCTTCTGCTTGTTTTAAGCTTTCGGTTAAAAAAAGTAGCTGCTGATTTGCTGTTTCCAGCCACTGATCCAATTCTTGACGTTTTTGCCGTTTTAGTTGTAATTGGCTTTCTGCAGCAGTCATTTTACCAGTTAAAGCTTGTAGCGCTTTGTTTAATTGTTGCAAATTATTTTCAGCTTCATCCCAAGCAGTTTTGGTCATTTTAATTTCTGTTACTGTATGGGCAACATCAATTCGTTTCAATTCTTCTTTTAAGTGTAAAAATTCCTTAGCCGCTAAACTTTGCTCTTTTAGCGGAGTCAGTTGATCTTCTAATTCGTAAACAATGTCTTGGACCCGACTTAAATTATCCTCTGTTTCAAATAATTTTTGTTCGGCTTTTTTCTTACGTTGCTTGTATTTCAAAACACCGGCAGCTTCTTCAAAAATCCCCCGGCGATCTTCGGGTTTGCTGGCAAAAATTGCTTCGACTTTCCCTTGCGAAATGATAGAAAAAGACTCTTTGCCAAGGCCTGAGTCCATAAACAAATCTTGTATATCTTTTAGGCGACAGCTCTGCTTGTTAATATAAAAGTCACTTTCACCACTACGACGTAACCGGCGCGTCACACTGATTTCGCTGTAATCAAGTGGTAAATAATGATCACTATTATCCAGTACTACTGTCACTTCTGCAATGTTTAACGGTTTGCGGGAATCCGAGCCGGCAAAAATAATATCGGGCATTTTGCCGCCTCGCAAACTTTTAGCCGATTGCTCCCCTAAAACCCACCGAATGGCTTCTGTTATATTACTCTTACCACTTCCATTTGGTCCGACAACAGCAGTAACACTATTTTCAAAATCAATTACTGTGCGATCTGCAAAAGACTTGAAGCCTGCGATTTCAATTTTCTTTAAATACACGAAAGCTCCGGGCTCCCTTCTGACTTCTACTCTGCAAGTTTTTCTAAAGCATTATTTGCTGCCGCTTGCTCGGCTAATTTTTTGGATTTTCCTTGACCTTTTCCGATCAAGCGATTATCACAATACACTTCCGTCCAAAAAATCCGTTCGTGGGCCGGACCTTCTTCTTTCACTAACCGGTAGTCGATGTGCACATCGCCACCTTTTTGCAAAACTTCTTGTAAACGTGTTTTGTAATCCATCTCATGTGAAAAAGCACCTGCTGCTACTTTCGGAAAAATGACTTTTTGAATAAATGCTTTGACGGTTTCCAAGTCTTGATCCAAATAAAGTGCGCCTAAGAAAGCTTCAAAAAGATCACATAAAAGTGAAGGTCGCGTTCTGCCACCAGAATTTTCTTCCCCTTTACCTAGTTTAATGGCCGCATCAAAGCGACATTCTTTGGCAAAGGCAGCTAAACTTTCTTCCCGCACAATAGAAGCGCGCATTTTTGTTAGTTTGCCTTCTGGTAAATCGGGATATTGGCGATACAAATAACGAGAAACCAATAATTCTAAAACTGCATCGCCTAAAAATTCCAAGCGTTCATTATCGGCTAGATTCAAATTGCGATGCTCATTGACATAAGATGAATGGGTAAATGCCTGTTCTAATAAGGAGACGTTTTTAAAAACAATCCCAAAGTTTTCTTTTAACATAGTTTGTAATTGATTATCCATTATTGACAGTCCTTTTTAGGTTGGATTTTGTTTCAATACTCACCTTCCTATTATACTGATTTTCGCGCGATTAGGAAATGTTATTCACGATATCTAAATCCTTTTACAAATAACTTTTAATTCTTTTTCCCCTGAAAAGGACAAAAGATTTTAGAAACATTTTGCTCTATTAAAAAATGACCGCGAATAATCGCGGTCATTTAAAATACATAATATTAACGTTCGTCAGCGTTCACGCCAATTGTAGCCCATGGGTAAGCGTCATATTGACGTTGGATTGAGTAATCCACCACACGGTCACTTACTGGACGCAATACATACATATACATTGTTGGAATTGCAAATGCTTGGTCAAAAGCATATTCTTGCCATTCTTTGTACATTTCAACTTGTTTTGTTTTATCTAATGCATCTTCAGAAGACATTTCGTCTAATAGTTTCGTATTTTCTTCTGATTCAAAGCGAGTGAAGTTAAATTGTGCTACTGTGCCATATAATCCACTTGGATTTGGATCAAAACCTGTGGACCAGCCGGCTTGGTAAACATCAATTTCAGGATCATCTGCCCCTAATTTGTCATAGAAGCTGTTTACTTCCATCAAACGTCCGCCAGTCAATTGCACATCTAGGCCTACTTTTTTCCATGATTGGATGTAGTAGTCAGCAATTGATTTCGCAACACCAGAGTTATCACGGAAAGCAAAGTTGATTGTTAATTTCTTACCGTCTTTATCTTCACGTAAACCGTCACCGTCAGTATCTTTAAAGCCAGCATCATCTAACAACTTGTTCGCTTTATCAACGTCTTGTGTGTAGCCTTTAAGATCTTTATCATACAAATCACCAAATGGAGGTACGATTAAAGAGTTAGCTGGCGTACGTAGTCCAGCAAAGAAGCGATCCCCAATGATTTTATTATCAAGGGCATAACCCATTGCTTGGCGCAAGCTCTTATCAGCCATCTTAGCATTTTTATCCATTACAACTTTGCCTTGGTCAGCATCCCATTTACCCATTTTGAAACCAATGTAGTCATAAGCATTATCTAATTGACCTAACATTTGGTAACCTTTGTTGTCTTTCCAAGAGTCATACGTGTTCGTTGGCATTTCGATAAACATGTCATACTTGTTAGACTTCATTGCTTCAGCTGCCGCTGCAGTACCAACTTTTGTCATTACAACTTTATCTAATTTTGGTTTTTCACCATAGTAATGTTCATTTGGTACAAATTCTACAGATTGACCTGCAACGATTTTGTTAAATTTGTAAGGCCCCATTGTAACTGGAGTTTTACGAACTGGATCTGAACCTTCCATATCTTTCACAGCAATTCCCTCAAAAGCATGTTTTGGCATTGCATAACCTAAGATTGGATCATTCCCACCTTGTAAGATAGAAGGAACGAATTTTTTGAATTTGATTTTGATTTCTTTATCGTTGACTTTTTCAATCCCACTAATCGTATCCGCTTTACCGTCATGGTATTCTACCATGCCTTCGATTTGTTGAATTGCATCGCTATAACGTACACCAGTATAATCTTTGTCTCCGATTACTTCATACGGGAAGATCATGTCGTCTGCAGTAACGTCTTTACCGTCGCTCCATTTTACGCCATCTTTAATGGTCATGGTAACAGTTTTATTTTCAGTATCCATTTTCACGGTTGATGCCGGATTGTCTTCTTTAATCTTTAAATCATCATCAACTGTAATCAATGTTTCTTGTGCAGGTTCACTAAAATAGTCATCCAATGTGATTTGACTGAAGGCTGGACTGAAAATACCAGTAAAGTCAGTATCTGATACGACAGCAACTTCTAAAGTGCCCCCATCAATTGCCTTTTTGTCATTTTTTGTTGCCATTTCAAAAGATGTTGTTGCTGCTTTGTCACTTGAACCACTATCATTGCTTGAGCTATTATCTGAGCCACCAGAACCGCAGGCAGCTAAGGCAAAAATACTGAACAATGATACCATACCCATGATTTTTTTATTCATTTCCGTTCCTCCCATACTTGTAATTAAAAATCTAAACTTTATACAAACATCTATAAAAGATGGTTATACCACAATTAACCCAAACGTTGCCGTGCATCGGCTGAGCGTTTGAAAGCTTGCCCAACGTAGTTAATAGATAACATTAAAACTAAGATTAAAATAGATGCCGGTACCCAAACCCATTGTTTGTTGACTAAGACATCAGAATCTGTCGCAAATGAGATCAACGTTCCCAAACTTGGTGTTTCATTTGGCAAACCAAAGCCCAAGAAAGTTAAGGTTGTTTCAATCCCGATATTCCCAGCAAAGTTCATCGTTAAATTGGTAATAATGAGTGAACTCAAGTTGGGCATGATTTCACGAAACATAATCTTGAAATCACTTGTTCCCAACGTTTTTGAAGCAGAAACATAATCGCGTCTTACTTCTGATAATGTTTTGGCACGGAAAAGCCGCGCTTTTGCCGTCCAATAAAAGACGCTCATAATGATAACTAAGCTTAAAGCTGTATATCTTGGAATAATGGTTACCAATACGATAATGATTAACTGAATTGGTAAAATCATAACGAAATCGACGATACGCATGACGATCATGTCAAAAATGCCACCAAAGTAACCAGACATTATCCCAATTCCTACACCAATAATGGATGTTGCAATAGTGATTGCAAATCCGATAAAAATCGAATTTCGTGCTCCAATAACGAGTAGACCTAAAACATCACGACCACCATCATCAGAACCTAAAAGTAATTTATGACCTTCCATGGAGATTGAACCTGGTTCCAAATAACGGTCGATTGGGTTAACGGTATTTACCAAACTTTGGTCAAAAAACAACGTTCCCACAAACGCAAAAAGTAATAATAAAACTAAGACTATTAATGAAAAAAGTGCCAAGCGATCTTTGATAAATTCGCGGGCGATCATCCGAATCCCCATTGGCGGAACCGATACTTTTTCAACTGGAGCTGTTTCAACTGCTGTATTTTTTTCAGACATTCTACTATCCCCCTACCTACTGAATGCGGATCCGAGGATCAACGATACTCATCACGATGTCAGAAATCAATGTCCCGATCAAAGTAGCAATCCCAAAGATCAACGTCAACGCAGTGATGATAGCATAATCCCGTTGTTGAATACTTGAGATAAACAAGTTCCCAATCCCCGGATAGTTAAAGATACGCTCGATAACCACTGAACCAGAAATCAAAGCGACAATTTCATAACCTAGCTGTGATGCAATTGGTAATGATGCGTTTCGGAAAATGTGGCGTGTAAATACCCGATTGGTTGGAACCCCTTTAGAACGGGCAGTCCGAACATAATCCATTTGTTTAGCATCGACAACTTCACTACGTAGGTACTGAATCGTAACCGCTGTACCCAGTAATGCTTGAACAATTGCTGGCAGCGCTACGTGATACAACTCGTCTAAAAAGTACCTGAAGGAACCGGCACTGGAATTAATCGAGACACTCCCTGTCGTTGGGAACCAATCAAGTCGGTAACCAAAAACTAATAACATAATTAAGGCAAGTACAAATACAGGAATTGCAAAACTGATGAAGTTATAAGCTACGACAAATTTATCAAACCAAGAGTTTTGATAACGACCGGCAAATAATCCCATTGGAATCGCAATTAAATACGTTAAGATAACCGTAACAATAGCCAGACGAACTGTATTGCCAATTCGTTGTCCAATAACAGTAGTAACGGCGTATTTGTAGTTATAACTAACCCCAAAGTCACCTTTTAAAGCATTTCCAACCCAGCGCACATATTGTTGTGGCCATGGATCATTTAAACCGGCTTGCTCTCTTAATTCTGCAATCCGAGATGGTGATGTAGTTGGACTAATCAACCCAGTAAAAGGATCCCCAGGCATCATTTTTGCTAACATAAAGATTAAAATACTTAAAATAATAACTTGAGGGATCATTAAAAGTACACGTCGTAAAATTGTTTTCCACATTTTATTTCGCCCCCTCATTCAATAATGCGACAGAATGCGTGTCAGTAATTTTACGCAAGTCATATACACGCCCTGTATTGTCGTAATAATCTTTTTGATGCTTGATGTATTCTTCTTCTACGTGACGACGATTTTCTTTGTGGGCCTCACGATTTGGTACATCAATGCGAGGGATAGCTGATAATAAACGTTTGGTGTAGATATGACGCGGATCATTGTAAATATCTTCTCGACTCCCAATTTCTACAAAGCGACCTTTATACATAATCGCAATATTGTCACACATGTGTTTTACCACACCTAAGTCATGGGAAATAAAGAGATAACTTAAATCATACTGTTGTTGGATTCGTTTCATGAAATTTAGTACTTGGGCTTGAACAGATAAGTCCAAAGCCGAAACTGGTTCATCAGCAACGATTAATTTGGGATTGGTGGCAACTGCCCGCGCAACACCCAACCGTTGTCTTTGTCCACCTGAAAATTCATGAGGATATTTATATAAAGCATCTTCTGGCATCCCGACAATATCCAATAGTTCTTTCACTCTGGTTTTCTCTTCTTGATCACTTAAACGCTCAAAGTTGCGTAAAGGTTCGGCAATAATATCTAAAACGCGTTTTTTCGGATTTAAAGAAGACATGGAGTCTTGGAAAATCATTTGGACATCTTTGTTATAATTCATTTTCTTACGGGTACTACGTTTGGTCACATCTTGACCATTATAAATAATTTCACCACTGGTAATTTTTTCCAAACCCAAAATAGCTTTACCTGTTGTGGATTTACCTGAACCTGATTCTCCTACCAGACCGTAAGTCTTCCCTTTTTCGATGACAAAATCCACACCGTCAACAGCATAGACATGGTCTGTCACACGGTTAAAGAAACCGCTGCGAATTGGATAGTGGATTTTCAGATCTTTAATCGTAATTAATTCTGACATTTACACTTCTCCTTCGTCTTTAAAATGGAAGTGCTTGTAGCAAGTACAACGCACCAAGTGATCAGGTCCAACTTCGTGCAAGGTTGGATTTTCTTCATGATCGCTTTCAGGAATCCACGGAATACGTGGGGCAAAACGACACCCAGTCCGAGGCATTTTTACCAAAGTTGGCACAATCCCTTCAATTACATGGAGTTCGTTATCATGATTGTCTTCTTGCGGAATTGAATTTAAAAGTGAACGCGTATACGGGTGTTGCGGATTGTTAAATAATTCTTCTACTGGTGCTACTTCCACAAATTGACCTGCATACATTACCGCTACACGATCCGCCATTTCCGCTACGACACCCAAGTCATGAGTGATTAAAATAATGCCAGATTTGGTTTCTTCTTGTAAGTCTTTTAATAAATCCAAAATTTGGGCTTGGATAGTCACGTCCAAAGCAGTGGTTGGTTCATCGGCAATTAAAATTGGTGGCTTTGCCGCAATGGCAATTGCGATGATAACCCGTTGCCGCATCCCCCCAGATAATTCATGAGGATATTGACGCCCCACTCGTTTAGGGTTTGGAATACCAACTTGATCAAGTAATTCCATGGCACGCGCTTGGCGTTGTTCAGAAGTCATATTGGTATGATAAACCAGGCCTTCTTTAATTTGATCTTCAATCCGCATCAAAGGATTTAATGCTGACAATGGATCTTGGAAGATCATTCCGATATCGTTACCGCGGATTTTGTTATATAAAGTTTCATTTAAATTGGCTAAGTCCAAGTCTTTATAAAGCATTTCACCTGTGATACGGGTGTTTTGTAAATCATGCAGACCCATGATTGTTGTGGCCAACGTACTTTTACCACAACCAGACTCCCCAACAATCGCTAAAATTTCATTACGTTCTAAAGTAAAAGACACACCGTCAACAGCATCGTAGTATTCGTCTTTAATACGGAAGCCTGTGTGAAGATCTTGAACTTCTAATAATTGATTATCTTGTGACAATCCAATACCCCTCTTTCGCTAATACGGAGATTTTTGCCGAAAATGTAAAAAAGCATGGGAGAGATGCTGTCTTCTCCCATGCTCCAATCACTTTCGCTAATATTTCTTAATAATTATATAGAAAGGTGTATCATAATGCAAGTTAAAGAACTGTGAAAGCAGAATTTTCAGAAAACTCCCAAAATTAATTTTGATTTCTCCTGAATTTGAAGAAAATCTTGCTATAATGCCAATCTTTCATAAAAATTAAAGCATATATTTTTGCTACAATTAAAGCAATTTCTATTAGATTCCCGAAATAAGACCACTATAAAATTTTTAAGCTGGTGAAAAAAGCTCTTTCAAAGTCAATTTCAAGTGAAAATCCATACAAAATAGTTTCTTTTTTTGTATTTTTATCCTCATTGAAATTGGCAATTAAACAACAAATTCTCTGCTCCAATGACGAAAGCGCTTTGTTTTTTATTTTCAAAAAAATTAACTTTTTCCCCACCTATCACATAAATAAGCTCATCATTTTTACTCATCAGTAGCTTTTATCCTCATAAAGTTTCTAAAAAAAACAAATCCTCTTCGTCAAAATAAAAAATTACGACTCACTCTAAAAACTGAATTGCCGCATTTAAAGAACAAAAAAAGAGCAAAGAAAATTTTTAGCAAACTTTCTTTACTCTTTTACTGACAAAAGATTCTGTTTTAACAGCTTTCTTATGACAAGTGACTAGCGATATAATCTACTGCTGTCCCTACTGTTTCGATTTGTTCGGCATCTTCATCAGAAATTTCCGTACCGAATTCATCTTCTAATTCCAAGACAAATTCCATCACGCTAATGGAATCTGCATTCAGGTCGTCTTTGATGCTCATAGTATCAGTAACTTGATCAGCATCCACGTTAAAATGGTTTGCAATCACGGCTGCTACTTTTTTAAATACTTCTTCACGCGTCAAATGTATTCACCTCCACGTTTATGACAATATCAAAAGATAGCTAACAAACATTTTAAGGGTTTCTATATGCTTTGTCTAGCCTTTTTTGGGGAATTGTTGTTTTCAAGGCTTTTTAATTCGCCTTTTTTTCTTCTCGAGCGTCAAATTGCGCTACTAATTGGGAAACTATATCACTTTTTAACATGGTATGAATTTGACGAATCGTATAGCTGACGGCTTCAGGACCTGTGGCACCATGCGTTTTAATTACCGGTGCTTTTAGTCCAAATAAAACAGCCCCACCATATTTTGCGTAATCCATTTCATTTTTTAAATTGCGCAACCCATCTTTTAAAAGTAACGCTCCCATTTTACCTTTAAAGCCTTCTGCTAAAATGGACTCTTTTAAAAGGGCCATCATATTGAGTGCTGTTCCTTCAATTGTTTTTAAAACCGCATTGCCAGTAAAGCCATCTGTCACTACGACATCTGCAGCACCATTTAATAGTTCTCTGGCTTCGACATTTCCGATAAAATTAATGGTAGCTTCACCTTTTAGAAGTTCAAAAGCTTTTTTAGTTAATTCACTGCCTTTGGTTTCTTCGGTACCATTATTTAACAAGCCTACTCGCGGATTATCAATTCCACGAACTTGCTTCGCATAAAAAGAGCCCAGAATCCCATATTGCAAGAGATGTTCCGGTTTATTATCCGCATTGGCACCAAGATCCAGCATATCAAAGCCGCCATCTTTGCCCATAACAGGCAATGTCGACATCAAACCGGGGCGTTCAATCCCTTTAATCCGGCCAACAATAAACAACCCTGCTGCAAGTAGAGCTCCTGTATTCCCCGCCGAAAAAATGGCATCGGCTTCACCGTTTTTCACAGCTTGCGCAGCAAGCACCATCGATGCTTGTTTTTTGCGGCGAATCGCTTTAACCGGTTCATCATCACTATTGATTTTTTCATCAGTGTGAATAATTCTTACGTTATTTTCATCCGTTACATATTTTTTAATTTCTGCTTCTTTTCCATATAATTGAAATTCAATGTCGGGAAAATCTTTTTTCGCCAACATTACGCCTTCGACAATCGCTTTGGGAGCATTATCGCCACCCATCGCATCTACTGCGATTTTCATCATTTCGTTATACCTCCTAAGCTCACCATATGCTTTTACAAAAAAGTAGGAGCTGTGCATATGCTACAAAGTATAGCATAATCAGTCGAAAAATTGCTCATCTGTCTGATTTTTTATTGCTTCTGCTAATCCTTTATAAGCAGGCAATACTTGCCAATTTTTCATTTGCCATATATTTTGGGCTTCACTTCGGGCTACTTCCAAAATATTGGCATCTGCTACTAAATCACCCGCTATAAATTGGGGTATCCCCGATTGTCGGAAACCAAAAACTTCACCTGGTCCCCGTAACTTTAAATCTTCTTCACTTAAAACAAATCCGTTATTAGTTTCCGTCATAATTTTCATTCGGGCGGCACCCGTTTCATTTTTGGGATCGGCTACTAGTATACAATAAGACGCCTTAGCTCCTCGTCCGACCCGTCCGCGTAATTGGTGGAGCTGTGCCAAACCAAAGCGTTCAGCATCAATAATTAACATAACCGTAGCATTGGGGACATTAACACCCACTTCAATTACCGTTGTGGAAACGAGTATCTGCATTTTGTTGTTTTTGAAATCCGTCATAATAGTTTCTTTATCTTGATTTTTCATTTTTCCGTGCAGCAGGCCCACTGTATAATCTGCCCCATAAAAAGCCTGCAGATGCTCATAAACTTCGGTGGCATTTTTTACATCCAGTGTTTCAGATTCTTCAATTAATGGACAAATCACATACATTTGATGTCCCGGTCTTAATTCACGATAAGACCAATCCAACACACTATCCAATTGACTCGGACGTACCCAACGTGTCTCAATGGGGATGCGTCCTGCCGGTAATTCATCAATAATCGAAACATCCATTTCGCCATAAGCAGTAATGGCAAGTGTCCGGGGAATAGGTGTTGCCGTCATAAATAAAACATCCGGCCGTAAGCCTTTTTCTCGTAAAACGCGCCGTTGGTTCACCCCAAAACGATGCTGTTCGTCGGTAATGACTAAGCCTAAATTTAAAAAGGCGACATCTTCTTGAATTAAAGCGTGGGTTCCAACCACAATATCAATTTCACCATTCGCTAATTGTTCTAAGATAATTCGCCGCTCTTTGGCTTTTGTTGACCCAGTTAAAATGGCAGTCGAAACTTCTAAAGGATCAAACAACTGATTCAAACTTTCCATATGCTGTTGTGCCAAAATTTCCGTTGGCACCATTAGTGCGCCTTGAAAACCCGCAGTCATCGTAGCATATAAGGCAATAGCAGCCACAACCGTTTTTCCGCTGCCAACATCCCCTTGCAATAAACGTTGCATATGTTGGGGACTTTTTAAATCTGCACAAATTTCGTTTGTCACTTTTTTTTGTGCCTGCGTTAATTCAAATGGAAGACTATCAATAAACAACTTTAGTCGTTTCACATCATATTGAATTGCCAACCCGTTGACAGCGGCTTTTTCAGTTTGTTTTAGGGCTTGTAGTTTCATTTGAAATAAGAAGAATTCTTCAAAAACCACGCGGCGTTTGGCTTGATGACTGTCTTCTTTGTCTTTTGGAAAATGCATGGCATACATCGCCTTATCGCGATCCATTAAGCGATATTTTTCTTTCAAAGGCAAGGGGAGATTTTCTTCAATTTGATTACCATAAAGTTCAAAGGCCTGCCGAATTAAATCAATTAAAGTTTTTTGTTTGATACTTTTATTAACATGATAAATCGGTGCAAAGTCATCATCGGTCCCAGAACCCAGAATTTTCATTCCTGTCATGGCTTTTCGTTTCGCATCCCATTTACCATAAACCGCCAATTCTTCCCCTAAAACAACTTTTTCTTTTAGATAAGGTTGGTTAAAAAAGGAGACATTAAATACCACATGGTCTTGCATCATACGAAATTTCAACATCGATTTTTTATAACCAAAACGATTTACTACCGCCGGTGCTACCACAACGCCTTTTAAAGTAACTTTTTCTTGATCGGCCAGTTCAGTTAAATCCCGTTCTTTGATATCATCATAACGAAACGGATAATAGCACAATAAATCTTCCACAGTCTTAATTCCTAGACTTGCTAAGTCTTGTGCCCGTTTTGGGCCCACTCCTTTTAAATAGGCGACTTCTGTTTTTAGTCCTGTTGTCAATAAATCACCTCATTTCCAATAAGAATATGACATATTTTTATATTCAGTTATTTCTAAATAAAAAGTGAAACCAGGCTCATCCGTTGGGAGTAGCTGGTTTCACCTGCAAATTATCAAATTTATTTTTTATTCCGCTGCAAACAGATACGGATAGACAGGCTGGTTGCCTTCATGAATTTCAACTTCCAAAGCATTATTTTTGGCTAATAAAGCTTCTGCAATCTTCTCGGCATCTTTTACCTTGGCTTCATCCCCGAAAATGATGGTAATGATTTCGGTATCGTCGGTAATCATTTTTTCTAAGGTTGTCACTGCGGTTTGCATTTGATCAGCATCCGAAATGACAATATCCCCATCAACCATCCCTAAGAAGTCACCTTCATGAATTTCAATACCATCAATATTGGTATCGCGGATTGCATGCGTGACTGAACCAGAAATCACATCTGCTAACGCATCTGTCATGGCTTGTTTGTTTGCTTCTAAATCTGCTTGTTCATTAAAGCTTAACATTGCCGTCATGCCTTGAGGAATGGTACGTGAAGGAATAACAGCGACTGGAATCTCTGCTACTTCTGCGGCTTGATCAGCTGCCATAAAGATATTCTTGTTGTTTGGTAAAACAATCACTTTATCTGCATTTACTTTTTCAATCGCATCTAAAATATCTTGGGTACTTGGATTCATCGTTTGCCCACCTGAAATCACATAGTTCGCACCTAAGCTCCGGAATAATTCGGCTACTCCTTCACCAGCTGCAATCGCGATGACGGCATAAGGAACACGTGGTAAGTCCACAGGTTCTGTGGCAAATTCTTCAACTTGGTGATCGTGTTCCAAAATTGTTTCATGTTGCAACCGCATGTTATCCACTTTAACTTTAACTAATGCACCAAATTTCTGTCCATAGTTCATAACTTCGCCAGGATGTTCGGTGTGTACATGAACCTTAATAATTTCATCGTCGTTAACAACTAATAACGAATCCCCTAAACCATCTAAATAATTACGGAAAGTTTCATAGTCAAACTCACTATCAACCGTTGGGCCTTCTCCAATGTTCACCATAATTTCGGTACAATAACCAAATTTGATGTCCGCTGTGGAAAGTTGACCTTGGACACTGCGGTGATGTTCCGCATTCACCATTTCATCCATAGCAGCTGGTGTTGGTTCAAACGTTTCATCTGCTTGATATTCCCCAGTTAAGGCAGCTAAAAAGCCTTCATAGACAAATAGTAAACCTTGACCGCCACTGTCGACGACGCCCACTTCTTTTAAAACTGGTAATAAATCAGGTGTTTTCGCTAAAGCGCGCTTACCACCTTTTACAACTGCTTTTAAAACAGCAACACAGTCATCCGTTTCGGCAGCTTTCTTTTCACCATATTCTGCAGCTACCCGTGCTACTGTCAAAATCGTTCCTTCAACTGGTTTCATCACAGCTTTGTACGCTGTTTCTACCCCATGTGTAAAGGCCTTCGCTAAATCTGTCGCATTTAACGTGGGAACATCCGGAATTTGTTTAGAAAATCCTCGGAATAACTGAGATAAGATAACGCCGGAATTACCGCGGGCGCCCATTAGTAATCCTTTTGCTAAAACATTCGCCAATTCGCCAACATTTTCTGATGCAGAATCAGAGACAGCTTTAGCACCACTGGTCATGGACATATTCATGTTGGTTCCGGTATCGCCATCTGGCACCGGGAAAACATTCAACGAGTTGACATACTCTGCATTGACTTGCAGACGACTAGCACCAGCCTGGACCATTTCCTGGAATTGACTTGCGCTTATTTCCGTTACTTTCACTGATAATCCTCCTTAGAATCGATCCCTCAAAAGCTGATCTCCTGCCTAATCCGGCAGTACACGTACACCTTGAACGAAAACATTAACGGAATTGGCCGTTACACCCAACATTGTTTCCAAATTGTACTTCACTTTTTCTTGTACATTCCGCGAAACTTCCGAAATTTTCGTTCCGTAGCTGACGATGGTGTAGACATCCACCGCAACGCCGTTTTCTTCTTGCCGCACGATAACGCCACGGGAATAATTTTCTTTACGTAAAATTTCATTGATATTATCTTTGATCTGACTCTTGCTGGCCATACCGACAATGCCAAAGACATCAGTAGCAGCGCCACCGACCACTGTAGCAATCACTTCGTTTGTAATTTCGATTGTGCCAGATGCAGTATTAATTTTTACAGCCATAAAAATAAGCCCCCTTAATTTAAACTTTACCAAATGTGTTCCTTTGCAATTCTTCAAGTGAATATAACAAAAGATGGGCACAAATCGCCCCATTTTCTTCTATAGTATTTTATCATAGCTACCCTTTAAATAAAAGAAAGAGCTAACGGCAATAAAAACTTTTACTAAGCCTGCAACGTTGTTTAATTTACATGTTTTATAGCAAAAAGTCAATATTTGCTGGTAAATTTAGCTTGCATAATTGTCTCATTTATGGTAAATTCAGTTAGTATGAGCCCTAATATGCGCTCCATAGCAAGGCAAAGGAGGAACTAGTCACATGGCAAAAGTTTGCTATTTTACAGGTCGTAAAACATCAAGTGCAAATAACCGCTCCCATGCGATGAACGCTACAAAACGTACAGTTAAACCTAACTTACAAAAAGTTCGCGTTTTAATCGATGGTAAACCTAAAAAAGTTTGGGTATCAGCTCGTGCTTTGAAATCAGGAAAAGTTGAGCGCGTTTAATTGACACTAGACTACAATACACCGTCTGAGGAAACTCAGACGGTTTTTTTGTTTTCTTTATTGGAATAATGTAGTTTTTTATATAATCTGAATATTCTATTATTCTCGTTATTAAAAGACAAATAATCTCCCGCTTTCTAAGCCGCAAGATAGAAAAATAACATGTAAAAAAAGACTGACACTAAGCCAGTCTTTTTATAAATATGTGCCAATATTAAAATGTAATATTGATACGAAATATGTTTTTTTAATACCCTAAAAATACTGCATTTTTTGTAGAGTGTCAAGACGGTTTGTAGGTAAACTGAAGAATATACCAATTCGCATATTTCCAAATAACACCCATTTTTTTCAGTTCAAGCCATTAAAAATAATTTTTCATTAAACCAATCCTTAAAAGCGTTTTTTCTTTTTCTTGAAAGCTTCCACAAAAAGCGACTTATGATAAAATAAGAACAAGTTTTAACTTTATTCTAGAGAAATTTGGTGACAAAATGCAGCAAGTAAAAACCTTTTTAAAAGAAAATCGTCTTTTTATGTTGACGAGTTTTGGTCTTCCCTTTTTAATTTTGGCCTTTATTTATTTAACGATTGGGATATATCCTGGCAGCAGCCGCAGTATTCTGGCAAGCGATGCCTTTTCACAATTTTCTAACTTTCACGCCAGTTTTCGCAATGCGATGTTAGGAAAACAGAGTTTCTTATACTCTTGGAACACCTCTTTAGGGCTCAATTATCTTTCGTTGATCTCTTATTATTTAGGCGGCCTCTTTACTCCTTTGGTGCTATTTTTCCCCAATCAGTTAATGCCTGACGCACTGTACTTTTTAACTTTACTAAAAGTCGGCAGTGCCGGTTTGGCTTTTTGGTTTTATGCTAAACATACCTTTAACATTGACAAATGGGCGCAAGTAGCATTAGCGATTAGTTACGCCTTAATGTCTTTTACTGTTGCTCATTCTGAAATTATTATGTGGCTTGATGCCTTGATTTATCTCCCTTTAATCATTTGGGGCATCGATCGACTGTTATTATTGCAAAAACCACGTTTACTTTTTTTCAGCTATTTACTCCTTTTTATTTCGAGTTTTTATATGGGCTTTATGATCGGAATTTTTTCAGTTCTATATTTTGCTGTCCGTCTCATAGCCAATTTTAAGGTTAATAAAAAAAGAATTTTACCTTATGCGGCAACTTCTTTTTTAGCTGGTGGTGCTTCTATGATTATTATCTTGCCAGCAGTTTTGGATTTACGCACCAACGGCGAAGAACTTACCCAGATTACCCAATTAAAAACAGAAGCAACCAATTTTTTAGATATTATCATGAAAAATATGATTGGGGTTTATGACACAACCAAGTATGGCAGTATTCCCTTTATATATATTGGTTTACTTCCATTAACTTTTTGTTTGTTCTATTTCTTTGCTAAAGGCGTTGCCCGCAAAGAAAAGATCTTGTTTGCCGCTTTATTCGCCATCTTAATTGCTAGTTTTTATTTCGTACCGTTAAATCTTTTCTGGCAAGGAATGCATGCACCAAATATGTTTTTATTCCGCTACGCCTATCTCTTTTCATTTTTGGTAATTATGTTAGCCGGCTATGGTTGGGAACAGTTTCAACCAAAATACTGGCCAAAACTCGTAGCAATCATCATTGCAATGATGCTGCTCTTTTGTTTAGCAATGGGCCTAAGAGGAGATAATGAGTATACTTATGTAAAATTTGGCTCTTTTATTTTAACGATTTGTTTTTTACTTCTATACATTCTGGTTTTTACCTTCACTGCCAAAGATAGTTTCACCAGAAAGACAGCTCGTATCTTACTACTAGCTGTCGTTTGTTGTGAAGCAGCAGTGAATACCAATGGGATGGTACGGGGAATTTTAAATGATTGGAATTACGCTTCCCGCAGCCTTTATACTCAACCTTATCCGGCAATTAAAAATCTCGTGTCCCAAGCCCAAAAAAATAACAGCACTTTTTACCGTTTGGAAAATCTTGATCCAGTTTCAAGCAATGATAGTTTCAACTATGGCTATAGCGGCATAAGCATGTTTTCTTCTATTCGAAATCGCCATTCTTCAAGTTATTTGGATCAATTAGGGTTTCGTTCACGAGGGACTAATTTAAATATTCGCTATACCAATAATACATTGTTAATGGATGGTTTTACTGGTATCAAATATAATTTAACCAAAACACCATTGAATAAGTTTGGCTTTAAAGAAATTGCTAAAAAAGATGATTATCAACTCTATGAAAACGAATATGCTTTACCTTTGGCCTTCTTAGCTGACAACAGCGCAAAAGAAATTGTACAACCACCCAATGACAATCTGACCGGACAAACCAATTTGATCAACGGTTTAAGTGGTGAAAATTTCCGCTATTTTGATTTTTTACCTTTAGCTTTAGTCAAAACAGACAATAGTTCCGTGACCAATACTGGTAATTACTTGCGCTTAACCGAAGAAAAAGCAAATTTGGCTAAAGATGTTACTTGGAGCGTGACGGTTCCGGCTCATAAACAAGCCTACTTAAGTCTTTACCCAGAAGATTTTGCGGAATTGGAAAGTTCCACGGTTACTATCTTATTAAATGGTCAACAGCGCAAAACCCAAATCAATATCAGTGGGCAATATTATGACTTAGGTTATTACGATAAAGAAACGACGATTACTTTTACTGCTAGTTTTTACGGCACCAAATCAATTGGCTTTCAAAACCCCCAAGTAGTTACTTTGGATACTGTTGCTTATGAAAAAGCAATGAAAACATTGCAGGAAAAAGGAGTCCCTTTGGAAACTGGCAATCGAAATGCTACTGGCACATTTGATGCAGCAAACGATCAGTTACTGGTTACAACCATTCCTTTTGATAAAGGGTGGCAAGCAAAAATTGATGGCAAAAAAGTGCCCGTTACCGCCTTTCAGGATGCTTTTGTCAGTGTAAAAGTTCCCCAGGGCAAGCACAAAATCACACTAAGTTACTTACCACCTGGATTTACCATTGGTGTAGGTTTATTTATCGCATGTCTTCTTCTCTTTTATTTCTTTGATCGTTTCTACCAAAAGAAAACTAAGCAAATTTCCTAGTATAAAAAATCGTTGTTTCAAACATCTAAGAGCAGACGTTTGGAACAACGATTTTTTTATTCATATTTTACTTCCACTAAATACAAACCTTCTGGGTGAGCTGTCGGCCCAGCTAAATTACGATCTTTGGCTTGAATAATCTCCGTAATAGCTTCTGGTTCCATCCGCCCATTGCCGATTTTCAGCAATGTACCCACCATGATTCGTATCATCTTGTATAAAAAGCCATCACCCGTAAAAGTAAAGGTCAATTCATCACCGGCATCATTGACGACCATTTTTGCGACCCGTACTGTCCGAACTTTATCAACAACCGAACTCCCTGAAGCGCAAAATGAAGTAAAATCATGGGTTCCCAAAAAAGCAGGTAATGCGGCTTCTATTTTCGTCAAGTCTAAAGGATAAGGATAATAACTGGCATAAAAGCGCCGAAATGGACTGCGGGGCTTGCCGATATCCACTTTAAACTGATAGGTTTTTTCTTTTACCAAATAACGCACATGGAAGTCATCGGGAACAATTTCCACACTTTTACAAGCAATATCTTCAGGCGTCTGTGTATCAAGGGCAAAACGCATTTTTTCTAAAGGCCGTGCTTGAAGAAAGTCAAAGTGAATGACTTGACCTAGCGCATGCACCCCTGCATCTGTCCGACCAGAGCCTTGGACTTCGACAAAATTGCCATTATTCATTTTCGTTAATGTTTTTTCTAGTTCTGCCTGAACAGTTCGACCAGACACTTGCCGTTGAAAGCCGTGAAAGTTCGTTCCATCATAAGCAATAATAGCTTTATAGCGCAATTTTACTTCCTCAATTCCGAATCAAAATCAATAAGACCGTAACAATGGCAAAGACCACGATAACCATACTATCCCGCCAGTGCCAATCTAATTTACGATATTTCGTACGTCCTTCACCACCAGTATACCCTCTTGCTTCCATCGCAGTAGCTAAATCTTCCGCTCGATTAAAACTGGAGACAAATAATGGAATCAATAAAGGAATGATGGCTTTCATTTTTTGGACTAAACTGCCTTCGCCAAAATCAACCCCACGAGCCCGTTGCGCATTCATAATCTTTTCTGTTTCATCCATCAAGGTTGGCACAAAGCGCAAGGCAATAGATAACATCAAACTCACTTCATGAACGGGAAAATGAACCACGTTTAAGGGACGCAAAATATACTCAATGGCATCGGATAATTCCAAAGGTGCCGTAGTCAGCGTCAAGAGTGTCGACATAAAAATGATCAAAATGAAGCGGCAGAAAATAAATGCTCCATTCAGCAACCCATAATCTGTCACAGTAAAGATCCACCAATGCCACATCACATTACCGCCTGTGGTAAATAATACTTGCAGCAATACTGTAAATAAAATTAACCAAATTAACGGTTTAACCCCGCGGATAAAAAAAGAAATTTTAACTTTGGAAAGCACAATGCATCCTAATGTGAAAAGAGCTAAAAAAGCATAGCTTTGCCAGTTATTTGCAAAAAAGATAACCGCAATAAAATAAAAACTGGCAATTAATTTTGCCCGTGGATCCAGACGATGAATGAGAGAATCCCCTGGAATATACCGCCCAAAAATCAACTTATTCATCATTTGGCACCACCTCCTGCCAATAGCATATCAGCTAATTTTTCAGCAGTAATAGGCAACCGATCAAAATGCATCCCTTTTTCTTGCAAACGTAAAGCAAAATCGGTTGCCATAGGTACCCCAATTTGCTTTTCTTGGACCCATTTCACATCTTGAAAAACATCCACGGGACGGCCAGATTTTACTAACGCACCTTTTTCTAAGACATACACATAATCTGCAAAATTTGCCACATCATCCATTAAATGAGTTACTAAGACAATTGCAATATTTTTTTCCTGATGTAAACGTAAAAACATTTCCATCATATCTTTACGACCTTTAGGATCAAGTCCTGCTGTTGGTTCATCCAAAACCAACACCTCTGGTTCCATCGCCAGAACCCCTGCAATTGCCACACGACGCATTTGCCCCCCTGAGAGATCAAAAGGTGAACGTTCCATGTAAGAGGCATCTAAGCCAACTAGATTAAGATATTCTTCCGCTAGAGCTTTGGCAGCCTCATCGGATACACCAAAGTTTTTAGGACCAAAGGCAATGTCTTTCGCCACTGTTTCTTCAAATAACTGAGCCTCTGGAAATTGAAAGACAATACCGACTTTTTTTCGTATTGGTTTTAAATTCTTATTGTCTGTCGTTGCAATAATTTTACGCTCGCCAATGGTGACAGTCCCACTAGTGGGTTTCAACAACGCATTTAAATGCTGCAATAACGTCGATTTTCCACTACCGGTATGCCCCACAATCGCAGTGTAAGATCCGGTTGGAATTTCTAAATCAATATCATAGAGTGCCCGCTGTTCAAACGGTGTCCCCGGTTGATAAGTAAAGCCTACTTGTTCAAAACGGATGTCCATAACCAATCCACCATCCCTTCTTCAGTCAAGTATTCTTCAGGTACTGCTACGCCTCGTTCTTTTAAGGCTGCTTTTAATTTTTCCGGAAAAGGTAAATCCAAACCTAATTCGATTAATTTTTCTCCGGCAGAAAAAATTTCAGCAGGGCTGCCCTCTTTGACCAATCTACCTTCTTGCATCACCAAAATTCGATTGGCATTGGCAGCTTCATCAATATCATGAGTAATCGATAATACCGTCAAATTATTTTGATCTTTAATCTTCTTAATTGTAGAAATTACTTCTTCGCGACCTTCTGGATCCAGCATACTCGTCGCTTCATCTAAAATAATAATGTCTGGCCGCAACGCAACAACACCAGCAATAGCTACCCGTTGCTTTTGTCCTCCAGATAAACGCGCAGGTTCTCTTTGTTTAAAATCACTCATACGGACTTGTTGTAATGCATCTTCTACCCGGACTAACATCTCATCACGGGGAATACCTTGATTTTCTAGCCCAAAAGCAACATCATCTTCCACAGTCGAGCCAACAAACTGATTGTCAGGATTTTGAAAGACCATCCCTACCATTCGGCGAATATCCCAGACATTTTCTTCGTTTAATAAATTCCCGCCTACTTTAACAGTACCATTTTGCGGTAATAGCAAGCCATTAATTGTTTTAGCTAAAGTCGATTTACCAGAACCGTTATGGCCAACGATTGCCACCCACTCGCCCTTTTTAATTCGAAAGGAAACACCATCTAGTGCATTACGTTCAGCTTCTGGATCATAACTGAATTTTATATCAACAAGTTCAATAATATCTTCCATGACGACTCCTGTCCTTAATTCCATAGTTTTCGTTCCTAAAATAAATATTGAAGGTAAAAAGCTGATTTAAACGCTTTTCTTACTAAATTTAGCAGAAAATAATGGCAAATACAAATTGTTATTACTGAATGTCTCCTAAACAATTTTTTATTAAGCGCGACTATCTAAAAATTATTTAGGAGGCATTCGGTTTTTATTGTCTTGACACCAAATTTTGGGTAAAAAAAAAGCACTTTATGATGAGTGCCTGCCCCTTAGTATAAACTAAGGGGCGGCGCTGAGCTAGACTCGGAATTTACTTCCAACATCATAACACTCTAAAGGACATCGATAAAGTGATGAAAAGTGTGATATTAAACAAGTTCTAGGATAACCATTGGTGCTGCATCGCCGCGTCTTGGTTCTGTCTTCAAGATGCGAGTGTAGCCACCTTGGCGTTCTGCGTAACGAGGTGCGATATCGTTAAATAGCTTTTGTAAAGCTGATTCAATAACGATTTCTTCGTTTTCTTCCCGTACACTTGCTACTTCGTTACGTACGAAGGCAGCAGCTTGACGACGGGCATGCAAATCGCCACGTTTACCTAAAGTGATCATTTTTTCAGCAGTTGAACGAACTTCTTTAGCACGAGCTTCAGTCGTTACGATACGTTCGTTGATCAATAAATCAGTTGTTAAATCACGCAACATCGCTTTACGTTGGCTAGATGTGCGTCCTAATTTGCGGTAACTCACGTGGAATTCCCTCCTTTTTGATTCTGCGACTATTAGTCGTCTTTACGTAATCCTAAACCAAGATCGTGCAATTTGGCTTTCACTTCTTCAAGTGATTTACGGCCTAAATTACGTACTTTGATCATTTCTGGTTCAGATTTATTTGTTAATTCTTGTACTGTATTAATTCCAGCACGTTTCAGACAGTTATATGAACGAACAGATAAGTCTAATTCTTCGATTGTCATTTCTAACATTTTTTCTTTTTGTGTTTCTTCTTTTTCAATCATGATTTCAGCATTTTTGGCTTCATCAGTAAGATTCACAAAAATATCTAAATGTTCAGTCATGATTTTCGCAGCTAGACTCATTGCTTCCATCGGCATGATAGAACCATCAGTCCAAATTTCCATCGTCAATTTATCAAAATCGTCACGACGGCCAACCCGTGTGTTTTCTACTTGGTAGTTAACACGATTCACAGGTGTGTAAATTGAATCAACTGGGACAACACCAATTGGCATATCTTCCCGTTTGTTTTCATCAGCTTGCACATAACCACGACCAGGTCGAACAGTCAAGCGGGCATGAAAAGTAGCCCCTTCAGAAACGCTACAAATATACATATCTTTGTTTAAAATTTCTACATCACTGTCAACGATAATGTCACCAGCAGTAACAGTCGCTGGACCGGTAATGTCGATTTCAAGGGTTTTTTCTTCTTGCGTGTACATCTTAAGAGCAAGACCTTTGATATTCAAAATGATTTGTGCGACATCTTCGCGCACACCTTTGACGGTGGAGAATTCGTGTAAGACGCCATCGATTTGAATACTTGTGATCGCTGCCCCAGGCAATGAAGATAATAAAATACGACGTAGGGAATTGCCTAAAGTAGTCCCATAACCTCGTTCTAGAGGCTCAACGATGAACTTGCCATAATCTTTTTCTTCATCAATTTTTGCAACTCTTGGTTTTTCGAATTCAATCATTCTTATCTTTTACCCCTTTCAAAACGAAAAGTGTCTTGTTCAATGACGTAAAAATGTAGAAACTCAAATTGAGCAGCACTCATTAAACACGACGGCGTTTTGGAGGGCGGCATCCATTATGAGGAACTGGAGTCACGTCACGGATTGCAGTCACTTCTAGACCTGCTGCTTGTAATGAACGAATTGCTGCTTCACGTCCAGAACCAGGGCCTTTAACAGTTACATCAACTGTTCTTAATCCATGTTCCATTGCTGCTTTTGAAGCAGTTTCAGCTGCCATTTGAGCGGCAAAAGGTGTAGATTTTTTGCTACCTTTAAAACCTAAAGCACCAGCAGATGACCATGCTAAAGCATTACCATGAGTATCTGTGATCATTACGATTGTATTGTTGAATGTTGAATGGATATGTGCAATACCGGTTTCAATATTCTTTTTGACACGGCGTTTACGATTCACTTTTTTTGCTACCATGAAGTTTTAACCTCCTTCACTAGATTATTATTTTTTCTTACCTGCAACTGTTTTAGAAGGTCCTTTACGAGTGCGGGCGTTATTTTTAGTGTTTTGACCACGAACTGGCAAACCACGACGATGACGGATACCACGGTAAGAACCGATTTCCATCAAACGTTTGATGTTTAAGTTGACTTCACGACGAAGATCACCTTCAACTTTTAATGTATCAACTGCTGCACGAATAGCATCTGTTTGTTCATTCGTTAAATCACGAACACGAACATCTTCAGATACGCCAGCTTCAGCTAACACTTTTTTCGCAGTAGTGTTTCCGATACCATAGATGTAAGTTAAAGAAACTACTACGCGTTTATCACGAGGAATATCTACTCCTGCAATACGTGCCATATTTTGTTACACCTCCGATTATCCTTGACGTTGTTTATGTTTTGGATTTGCTGGGCAAATCACCATAACGCGTCCTTTACGACGAATTACTTTACAATGTTCACACATTGGTTTTACTGATGGTCTTACTTTCATGATAATACCTCCTTGAAGTTTACGGAGTACAATTATTTAAAACGGTATGTGATCCGACCGCGTGATAAATCATAAGGCGATAATTCTACCGTCACTTTATCACCGGGCAGGATACGGATGTAGTGCATACGGATCTTACCTGATACCGTAGCGAGCACTTGGTGTCCGTTTTCCAATTCCACTTTAAACATTGCATTCGGCAAAGTTTCGACGACTGTACCTTCGATTTCGATAACATCTTCTTTTGCCACGCACAGTACCTCCTTGTACTTGTTTCGCTTTACACGATAAAATGGCGGAAACTGGGCGTTCCCACCTGAGATTCTCAAAACTTGCCTTTAATTAACGCTAAAGGCGGACTGACATATTCTATCATAATATATCACACTTAGCAAGAGAAAGTTTCTTTGCAAGTCGGTAGCTGTTTGCGCGTGTTACCCGATGATCTTTTGCACGTCGGCAAAGACTGCATCGATATCACGATCTCCATCAATCGACTGCAATAAACCTTGATCTTTATAGTAACTTAAGATCGGTTCACTGCTTTTAATGTTGACAGCTAGACGATTCTTGACTGTTTCAGGCTTGTCATCTTCTCGTTGATAAAACTCGTGGCCACCACAACGATCACAGGTTCCTTCAACTTTGGTTGGGTTGAAGATTTTGTGATAAGTTGCGCCGCAATTGCGACACATATAGCGACCCGCAAGACGTTCAACTAAGATTTCTGACGGAACATGGATTTCAACGACAGCATCTAATTTTTTACCAAGTTCTTTTAGCATTTGATCCAATGCCTTTGCTTGATCTAACGTTCTAGGAAAACCATCTAACAAGAAACCCTTGTCAGTATCTGGTTCGGCTAGACGCTCTTTTACGATACCATTGGTAACTTCGTCAGGCACTAATTCACCTTTATCCATATAAGCTTTTGCTTCCAGGCCGAGAGCTGTTTGGTTGGCCATAGCCGCCCGAAACATGTCACCTGTTGAGATGTGAGGAATTTGATACGCATCGACGATTCGCTCGGCTTGCGTGCCTTTACCTGCACCAGGTAATCCCATTAATACAAGGTTCATACTAACTCCTCCTGTAAGTTTATGGTGGGGGTGTTGAGGAAAAACCTCAACACTTCACCTTCACTCTAATTGATAAAACCAGTATATTTCCGTTTCAGCATTAAACCTTCTAACTGTTTTGCAGTTTCCAAGGCAACACCGATTACGATCAATAGACTTGTCCCACCCAAACCAATTGATTGTGGTAAGTTCCAGACCATTTGCGCAATGATTGGTAACAACGCAACTAAACCTAAGAACAACGCCCCAACTGCGCTTAAGCGCATCAATAAGCGGGAGACATAATCTTCAGTACCTTTACCAGGTCGGACCGATGGAATATAGCTTCCTTGCTTTTGTAAGTTTTCCGCTAATTTCTCAGGGTTAACTTGCACGAAAGCGTAAAAGAACGTAAATGCTACAATCAATAACGTATAAATCGTTGCACCAGGCACCGTGTTATAATTAAAGATTTGCATCATTACATCATACCAACCTTCACCACGATACGAGCCACTTAAAGCTTGTAAAATGGCATTCGGGGTAGCAATGAAAGAACTGGCGAAAATAACTGGAATAACGCCGGCAGCATTCACTTTAAGCGGTAAATAACTGCTTGTTGGTGCGCCAGCTACGCGTTTTGTATATTGGATCGGAATTTTACGTTCTGCTTGTTGGACAAAAGTGACCAACGTGATAATAACTAAAACAGCAATTACCAAAGCTAACATAAAGAGAGCCGATTTCCAAATTTCACTTGATTCGATATTAATGAAGTAATCTTCCACTAATTGTTTAATCGCATCAGGCAAACGCGAGATAATACCAGCAAAGATGATCATAGAAACCCCATTGCCGACTCCTTTTTCAGTGATTTGTTCACCTAACCAAGTTACAAACATTGTACCTGCAGTCAAGATTAAACCAATCACGACAAAAGTCATCACATCTGGGTTATCCACAAAGCCAAGCTGTGTCCAAGAATTAAATCCGGCTGTAATCCCGACTGATTGAACAAAGGCTAATACCAATGTCAAAATACGAGTAGCTTGATTTAATTTGCGTCGGCCTACCTCACCTTGCTTGGACCATTCAACGAATTTAGGCACGATATCCATTTGCAACAACTGAATAACAATTGAAGCTGTGATATAAGGTGACACACCCATTGAAAAGACCGAGAAGTTTTGCATTGCACTACCACTCACCATGTTTAACATGTTTAAAAATGGCAGGTCTGCAATACTTTGTAAGCGACTGGCATCCACACCGGGAACGGTGATGTGTGCCCCTAGACGAAAGACGAATAAAGCAAAAACGGTAAAGAAGATCTTTGATCTAATATCTTTAACTTTAAAAGAGTCTTTCAACAGTTTAAACATTAGATCACCTCAATTGACCCACCGTTAGCTGTGATAGCTTCTTCGGCTGTTTTTGAGAATTTAGCTGCTTTCACAGTTAATTTCTTAGTCAATTCACCGTTTCCTAAAACTTTGATTCCAGCTTTTTCGTTTTTCACGATTCCAGCTTCTACTAGAGTAACAGGTGTTACTTCAGTACCGTCTTCAAAGCGATTTAAGACATCTAAATTGATTACTGCGTATTCTTTACGGTTAACGTTAGTAAAACCACGTTTTGGTAAACGACGGAATAATGGTGTTTGACCACCTTCAAAACCTAAACGTACACCACCACCTGAACGCGCTTTTTGACCTTTTTGTCCGCGACCAGACGTTTTACCGTTACCAGATGAAGTACCGCGACCGACGCGATTGCGTACTTGGCGTGATCCTTCTGCAGGTTGTAATTCATGAAGTTTCATAGGGTTGGCACCTCCTTAACAAGTTAAACTAAGTTTGCTTAAATTTCTTCAACGTCCACTAAGTGAGAAATAGTATTGACCATGCCTTTGATTGCATCATTAGCAGGTTTTACTACAGTTGTATTCACTTTACCAAGACCCAACGCTTTAACTGTATCACGTTGGTTTTGAGGACGTCCGATAATACTGCGTTTTAAAGTAATTTTTAATTCAGCCATTATTGTTGTCCTCCTTATCCGATAATTTCTTCAACTGATTTGCCACGTAAAGCAGCAACTTCTTCAGCGCGTTTTAATTGAGATAAACCTTCAACAGTTGCACGAACAACGTTGATTGGTGTGTTTGAACCTAATGATTTAGAAGTAATATCTGACACGCCTGCTAATTCTAAGACGGCACGGACAGGTCCACCTGCAGCAACCCCAGAACCTTCAACAGCTGGCTTCATTAAAATGCGGCCACCGCCAAAGACGCCGATAACTTCATGAGGGATAGTTGTTCCCACCATAGGTACTTCAATCAAGTTTTTCTTAGCACTTTCGATCGCTTTACGGATAGCTTCTGGTACTTCTTGGGCTTTACCTGTACCAAAACCTACGTGTCCGTTTTTATCGCCAACTACAACTAAAGCTGCAAAACGCAAACGGCGTCCGCCTTTAACAACTTTTGTTACGCGGTTGATCGCAACAACGCGGTCTTCTAATTCCAAATGATTTGGATCGATGTAAGTCATGAATGGTGTTCCTCCTTTTCCTAAAATTCTAGTCCATTTTCGCGAGCAGCTTCAGCTAAAGCTTGCACACGGCCATGGTAAAGGTAACCACCACGGTCAAAGACTACTTCTTTAATACCTTTAGCAGCAGCACGTTCAGCAACTAATTTACCAACGGCTTGCGCTTGTTCTGTTTTATTTCCACCTGAAATTTCTTTATCCAAGGCAGAGGCACTTGCTAGCGTTACACCCGCTACGTCATCAATAACTTGCGCGTAGATGTTTTTGTTAGAACGGAATACGTTCAAACGTGGGCACTCAGCAGTACCAGAGATTTTGTTACGGACACGGCGATGACGCTTTTGACGTGTCTTGTTTTTGTCTGGTTTTGTAATCACAATTGTCACCTCTTCAATTTGCTGGCCTAAGCCGCGAAAAGTACATAGCAATCTTCACGAAAGGAAGATGTGAAGCCGTCATTTTCATACCGGCTTCGGCTATATCCTTTATTATTTACCAGTTTTACCTTCTTTACGGCGTACATATTCGCCAACATAGCGGATACCTTTGCCTTTATAAGGTTCTGGTGGACGTACGCCACGGATGTTCGCAGCTAATTCGCCTACTACTTCTTTATTGATTCCTTTAACGATCACTTGTGTGTTCGCAGGAACTTCAATCTCAATACCCGCTGGCGCTTCAATCTCAACTTGATGAGAGTAACCAACGTTTAAGATTAATTTTTTGCCTTGTAATTGGGCACGGTAACCAACCCCGATAAGTTCAAGAGCTTTTTGGAAACCTTCAGAAACACCAACGACCATGTTGTTAAAGTTGGCACGAGTTGTTCCGTGGATAGTTTTCATTTCTTTTGTGTCATTTGGACGAGTGAAAGTTACTACGTTTCCTTCGACATTCATAGTAATGTCAGAAGAAAAAGTACGTGTAAGTTCACCTTTAGGACCTTTGACTGTAATGTTGTTGCCATCTTGCTTGACTTCTACGCCAGCAGGCAATTCAACGATTTTATTACCGATACGACTCACTTAAAGACACCTCCTTGTAAAAGATTATATTACCATACGTATGCGACAACTTCGCCGCCGACATTTTTTTGACGCGCTTCTTTATCAGTGATTACACCGTCAGAAGTCGAGATAATGGCGATACCTAAACCATTTAATACTTTTGGTACTTCGTCAGCTTTAACGTAAGCACGTAAACCTGGTTTAGAGATACGTTTCAAGTTAGTGATAACACGTTCACCGTTTTTACCGTATTTCAGGAAGACACGGATCACGCCTTGTTTGTCATCTTCGATATATTCAACATCACGGATGAAACCTTCTTTTTTCAAGATTTCAGCGATGTCACGCTTGATTTTTGATGCAGGCACTTCTAAAGATTCGTGCTTAACCATGTTAGCGTTACGAATGCGTGTTAGAAAATCTGCGATTGGATCTGTCATGACCATGGGTTCTTTTACCTCCTTTATGCGAGTATTTGTTTACCAGCTAGCTTTCTTCACGCCGGGAATTTGACCTTTATAGGCAAGTTCGCGGAAGCAAATACGGCAAAGTTTAAATTTACGATAAACTGAATGTGGACGTCCGCAACGTTCGCAACGAGTATAAGCTTGTGTTGAATGTTTAGCAGGACGTTGTTGTTTAGCAATCATTGATTTTTTAGCCACGTAGTTCGCCTCCTTTAATTATTTTTGGAATGGCATGCCTAATTGTGTCAGCAATTCACGTGATTCTTCATCAGTGTTGGCTGTTGTCACAATAACGATGTCCATCCCGCGTACTTTGTCGACCAAATCGTAATCAACTTCAGGGAAGATTAATTGTTCTTTGATACCTAAAGTGTAGTTACCGCGACCATCGAATGATTTTTTACTTACACCATGGAAGTCACGGACACGTGGTAGTGAAACACTTACCAATTTATCTAAGAATTCATACATGCGTTCGCCGCGCAAAGTAACTTTGGCGCCGATTGGCATGCCTTCACGTAAACGGAAGCCGGCAATAGATTTTTTAGCTTTTGTAATCAATGGTTTTTGACCAGCGATTAAAGTTAATTCTTCTACTGCTTTATCTAAATTTTTCGCATTTGAAACAGCGTCACCCACACCCATGTTGATAACAATCTTTTCAACTTTTGGTGCTTGCATCACTGAATTGTAATTGAATTTTTCCATTAAAGCTGGAACTACTTCTTTTGAGTATTTTTCTTTCAGGCGGTTCATTTAGTTGCCCCTCCTTCCTTAAATTATTTATCTAAAACTTCACCGGTTTTCTTGGAAACGCGGACTTTTTTACCGTCAACTTCTTTGTAGCCAACCCGAGTAGCTTCACCGTTTGATGGGTCGATAATCATGACGTTTGATACATGAATCGGCGCTTCCATTTCAACGATTCCGCCTTGCGGAGCAGCTTGAGAAGGTTTTTGGTGTTTTTTCACGATGTTAACACCTTCGACTACAACTTTATCTTTTTTCGGGAAAGCTTCTAAAACAACGCCTTCTTTGTTTTTGTCTTTACCGGTGATAACTTTGACTTTGTCGCCTTTTTTAATAAACATTACTGTTTCGCACCTCCTTTTAAAATAGGTTTTCTTATAATACTTCTGGTGCTAGGGAAACGATCTTCATGAAGTTGTTTTCACGCAATTCACGGGCAACAGGGCCAAAGATCCGAGTTCCACGAGGGCTTTTATCGTCACGGATAATTACCGCAGCATTTTCATCAAATTTAATATAAGAACCGTCAGTACGGCGCGCACCTGATTTAGTGCGAACGATGACCGCTTTGACAACGTCGCCTTTTTTGACAACCCCACCTGGCGTTGCTTGTTTAACTGAAGCAACAATCACGTCTCCGATGTTCGCAGTTTTACGACCTGAGCCACCTAGGACTTTGATCGTCAAAATTTCACGCGCACCTGAGTTATCAGCAACTTTTAATCGGCTTTCTGATTGGATCACGGTTGTATCCTCCTTTATCGCTTTATTTAACTAACTAGTGTCAAAGTGTAATTAGATAATTACAGCTTTTTCAACGATTTCTACTAGACGGAAACGTTTAGTAGCAGATAATGGACGAGTTTCCATAATTTTCACGATATCGCCAACTTTAGCTTCGTTGTTTTCATCGTGCGCTTTGTATTTCTTAGAGTAGTTCATGCGTTTACCGTAGATAGGGTGGTTTTTCTTTGTTTCGACAACAACAGTAATGGTTTTATCCATTTTGTCAGATACCACGCGACCTTGGTAAACTTTACGTTGATTTCTTTCAGTCATACCGCTAATGGCCTCCTTCCACAATTACTTCGCTTGTTCACGCAACACAGTTTTGATGCGTGCAATCGATTTACGTACTTCTTTGATACGTGCAGTGTTTTCTAATTGACCGGTTGCTAATTGGAAACGCAAGTTGAACAATTCTTCTTTCAATTGTTTTTCCTGATCAAGCATTTCGGCAGTGGTTAATTCTCTGATTTCTTTAACCTTCATTCGATTCACCACCCATTTCCTCACGTTTTACGATCTTAGTTTTCACTGGTAATTTGTGAGAAGCAAGACGTAATGCTTCACGAGCAACTTCTTCAGGTACACCGGCGATTTCAAACATGATTTTACCACGTTTAACTGGTGATACCCAGCCTTCAGGTGCCCCTTTACCAGAACCCATCCGGACCCCGATAGCTTTTGCTGTATATGATTTATGAGGGAAAATTTTGATCCACACTTTCCCGCCACGTTTCATATAACGAGTCATTGCAATACGGGCTGCTTCGATTTGACGGTTAGTAATCCAGTGAGATTCTAAAGCTTGTAAGCCGTATTCACCAAAAGATACTTCTTTGCCACCTTTTGCTTCGCCACGCATTTTACCGCGGAATTCACGACGGTGTTTTACACGTTTAGGTACTAACATGTTTATTTCCCTCCTTTCTCAGTGTTTTGAGCGTTCTTTTTCGTTGGCAAGATTTCGCCACGATAGATCCACACTTTAACTCCTAATTTTCCGTAGGTAGTGTTTGCTTCTTCCCAAGCGTAGTCGATATCGGCACGCAATGTATGAAGTGGAACAGTACCTTCTGAGTAGCCTTCGCTACGAGCGATATCAGCACCATTTAAACGGCCAGATACCATTGTTTTGATTCCTTTAGCACCAGAGCGCATTGTGCGTTGGATTGCTTGTTTTTGAGCACGACGGAACGCAACTCGGTTTTCTAATTGGCGAGCAATTCCTTCACCAACTAATTTTGCATCTAAATCTGGTTTTTTGATTTCCACGATATTGATGTGGATACGTTTGCCAGTTAAGCTGTTTAATTGTTTACGTAAGTTTTCAACTTCTGAACCACCTTTACCAATAACCATACCTGGTTTAGCAGTGTGGATAGAAACGTTCACGCGGTTAGCAGCACGTTCGATTTCAACAGTAGAAACTGCAGCGTCAGCTAATCTAGTCGCGATAAACTTACGGATTTTCAAATCTTCGTGTAAGAAGTCAGCATACTCTTTTTCAGCATACCATTTTGCATCCCAGTCGCGGATGATGCCTACACGCATTCCAATTGGATGTACTTTTTGACCCACTGATTATCCCTCCTTATTTTTCTGATACGACTACAGTGATATGACTTGTACGTTTGTTGATTGGTGAAGCTGAACCTTTAGCCCGTGGACGGAAACGTTTCATTGTTGGTCCTTCGTTAACAAAGGCTTCGGAAACAACTAAGTTTTCAACATCTAAGTCAAAGTTGTTTTCTGCATTCGCAACTGCTGACATCAAAACTTTTTCGATGATTCCGGCAGCTTTATTTGGTGTGAACTTTAAGATTGCAATTGCTTCAGCAACGCTTTTACCTCTAACTAAATCGATCACTAGACGAGACTTGCGAGGAGATACGCGAATTGTTTTCGCAGTTGCTTTAGCTTTTGTAATTTGTTCTGCCATGATGATATCCTCCCCTCAAATATTAACGTCTTGTTTTCTTATCGTCAGCGGCATGCCCACGATAAGTTCTGGTTGGTGCAAATTCACCTAATTTATGTCCTACCATGTCTTCTTGAATGTAAACTGGGACATGCTTGCGTCCGTCATAGACAGCAATAGTATATCCGATAAAGTTCGGAAAAATTGTTGAACGACGTGACCAAGTTTTGATGACTTTTTTCTTTTCGGCACCTTGTTGTGCTTCGACCTTTTTCATCAAGTGTTCATCGACGAAAGGTCCCTTCTTTAAACTACGACCCATGGTGAACCTCCTTCCAAAATGTAGACCACATGGTCAAAAACCTTATTTAGCTTTGCGACGACGTACGATAAGTTTGTCTGAAGCAGCTTTTTTATTACGAGTTTTGTAACCCAATGCAGGTTGACCCCAAGGTGATACTGGAGCTTTACGACCGATTGGAGCTTTACCTTCACCACCACCGTGTGGGTGATCGTTAGGGTTCATTACGCTACCACGAACTGTAGGACGTTTGCGCATCCAACGAGAACGACCGGCTTTACCAATGTTAATCAATTCATGTTGTTCATTACCAACAGAACCAATTGTTGCACGGCAAGTTGCCAAGATCATACGTACTTCACCTGAGTTTAAGCGAATTAAGACATATTTGCCTTCTTTACCTAATACTTGAGCGCTTGTACCAGCTGAACGGATTAATTGTCCGCCTTTACCTGGTTTCATTTCGATGTTGTGGATAACAGTACCAACTGGAATATTTGCAAGTGGTAATGTATTTCCGATTTTAATATCAGCTTCTGGACCAGAAACCACTGTCATGCCTACTTGTAAGCCTTTTGGAGCTAAGATGTAAGCTTTAACACCGTCTGTATAATGTACTAACGCGATGTTAGCAGAACGGTTTGGATCATACTCGATTGTTTTAACTGTAGCAACAACGTTATCTTTGTTACGTTTGAAGTCGATTACGCGGTATTGACGCTTGTGACCGCCGCCTTGGTGACGTACAGTGATACGACCGTTGTTATTACGACCGGCATTATTTTTCAATGGTGCCAATAATGTTTTCTCTGGAGTGCTTGTTGTAATCTCAGCAAAGTCAGAGCTTGTCATATTACGGCGACCATTTGAGGTAGGTTTGTACTTTTTAATTGCCACGCCTGTTTCCCTCCTATTTAGTAGTAGAATTTAATGCTTATTCAGCTTCGAAAATTGTAATTTCTTTTGATTCTTCAGTCAAAGTAACGATCGCTTTACGACGTTTCTTTGTGTATCCTGCATATTTGCCCATGCGTTTGAATTTAGGTCGCACGTTCACGATATTAACGTTTTTCACTTTAACACCGTCAAAAGCAGCTTCAACTGCTTGTTTTACTAAAGTTTTGTTCGCTTTTGTGTCCACTTCGAAAGTGTATTTCTTATCATCCATGGCAAGCATAGATTTTTCAGTGATCACTGGGCGTTTGATAACGTCTAGTAAGTTCATTATGCAAGCACCTCCTCAATTTGAGTCAGAGCAGCTTGAGTTGCTAACATTTTATCGCTTGAAACTACATCCAATACAGATACGTTGTTAGAAGTAACAACAGATACGTTTGGTAAGTTACGAGCTGATAAAGCAGCAAAGTCGTTGTCTGCTTCAAGTACAACTAATACTTTAGAATCAACTGACAAGTTTGCTAAAACCTGTTTGAATTCTTTTGTTTTTGGTGCGTCAAAGCTTAATGCATCAACTGCAACCAATTTATTTTCAGCAACTTTTTCTGATAAAACAGATTTCATTGCTAAGCGACGAACTTTTTTAGGAAGTTTGTAGCTGTATGAACGTGGAGTTGGTCCAAAGACAACGCCACCGCCACGCCATTGTGGTGAACGGATTGAACCTTGACGCGCACGACCAGTTCCTTTTTGGCGCCATGGTTTACGGCCACCGCCTCGAACTGCGCTACGGTTTTTCACAGCGTGTGTTCCTTGTCGTAATGAAGCGCGTTGCATGATGATTGCATCGTAGACAACACTTTCATTTGGTTCAATTCCGAAGATTTCTTCGTTTAATGTGATTTCGCCATTTTGGCTACCATCTTGTTTAAATAATGCAATATTCGGCATTCCTAAGTTCCTCCTTCCTTAAGTTTACTTATTTAGCTTTCACAGCAGATTTAATAGTAATCAATGATTTTTTCGCGCCAGGAACGTTACCTTTAATTAGGATTACGTTGCGTTCAGCATCAACACGAACAACTTCCAAGTTTTGGATTGTTACGCGGTTGCCACCCATGCGGCCTGCTAAACGTTTGCCTTTAAATACTCGGTTAGGTGCTACAGGACCCATTGAACCAGGACGACGGTGATAACGAGAACCGTGAGCCATTGGTCCGCGGCTTTGGCCGTGACGTTTGATTACGCCTTGGAATCCTTTACCTTTAGTCGTACCAGTTACATCGATGATATCGCCAGCTTCGAAAATATCAACTTTGATTTCTGATCCTACTTCTAAGCCCTCTAGCTCAACATCCTTGAATTCGCGAATGAAGCGCTTAGGAGCCGTGTTTGCTTTTGCAACATGACCTTGCGCAGGTTTGTTTGATAAAACTTCACGCATATCTTGGTAACCGACTTGAACTGCTTCATAGCCGTCGTTTTCCACTGTTTTAAGTTGTAATACTACGTTTGGAGTAGCTTCGACAACAGTTACAGGTACTAACTCACCAGATTCAGTGAAGATTTGAGTCATTCCCACTTTTTTCCCTAAGATTCCTTTGGTCATGATTACACCTCCATCTTAATTTGATTAATTATAGTTTAATTTCAATGTTAACACCGCTTGGCAAGTCTAGCTTCATTAAAGCATCAACTGTCTTCGGTGTTGGATTCACAATGTCGATTAGACGTTTGTGAGTACGCATTTCGAATTGTTCGCGTGAATCTTTGTATTTATGAGTCGCACGAATAATTGTGTACAAGCTGCGTTCTGTTGGTAATGGAATTGGACCTGACACAGAAGCTCCAGTTCTTTTTGCAGTTTCCACGATTTTATCCGCTGATTGATCTAAAATACGGTGTTCATACGCTTTTAAACGGATACGAATTTTTTGTTTTGCCATTATTTTCCCTCCTTCGCCTATTTTGAAAAGTAGACATAGCTCCACGAAAATTTTCCGTCACGCTCGTCCATGGCAAAGCGTCCGGGCGTGTCGCAACCTCTCGTTTCGTAGCCGGCAGAATAAAACCTTATCCCACCAGTGCTTTTCACGTTTTTTGTAAGCAGCACCTTAATGATTATAGTATATCTCACCTGTGATAGCAAGCATTTTTTATTGATTTCACGCACTTTTTGTCTATTTTTCTTTGTAAAGGGTTTCATTTTTTGTAGCTAAAAAAGCAGCGACAAAATTTGCCACTGCTTTTAGGATTGTACTATTTTTTCTAAAAACTTTTGTTACTGCCTAATTTTTAGCCGTTAATTAATTTTGCCCGAATTTTATTTGAAACAACTTCGACAATTAAAATTAGAACAATTAGACCAATCAATATAGAACCAACTTGATTCCACTTGTAACCATTGATTGCAAACATTAATGGTGACCCGATACCACCGGCACCCACCAAACCTAAAATTGTTGCATCCCGTAAATTCATATCAAAACGATAAATCGTAATAGAAACAAAGTTACTGATTAATTGTGGTAAAATTCCAAAACGGATTTTATCAAATGTTGTCGCCCCAATGGAGGACATGGATTCTAAGACACCAGTATCAATTGTTTCAATTGCATCCACATATAAACGCGAAACCATTCCAATTGAGGTTACTGACATTGTCATCACACCAGCAAAAGGACCTGTTCCGGTTACCCGAACAAACATTAACCCATATACTAATGCGGGCACTGTCCGAATGATTACGACTAAAAAGCGCGTAATCACATAAACTGGTTTTGGCATAATACTTGGCGACATTAAAAAGGCAATCGGAATCGAAAAGATTGAGCCTAAAATCGTCCCTAAAAAGCCAATACAAATCGTTTCAAAGAGTAAATAAGCAACCCCAGTATTCGAAAAATCAAATAGGAAATTTAAATCTGGTGTCACAATACCTTTTAGAATATTTAAAGCGACTTGAGAGCCATCAGTACTGGTTTTATTAATCTTAATTGCTGTTAGTGACCAGATAAACATCCCCACTACAATTAAAGCGATAGTGGCATATTGTACTTTTTTATTGGGCTCTTTTGCCAATTGTTTTTCTACTATTGTATTCATGGCGTCCCCCTACTTCAATTTCTGACGCAAGTATTCACTTAGCATCTCAATAATTGCAACTGTTACAATTAACATCAATAAAATAGAACCTACACTGGCGTAATCGCGCCAACCTAGACGCTCATTTAACAACAAACCTAACCCACCGGCCCCTACATACCCTAAAATAGAGGCGTAGCGTACATTTCCTTCAAAACAGAAAATGGAGGTTGAGAGGTAGTTTGGTAAAATTTCTGGTAAAACACTAAAACGAAAAGCTTGGATTTTGGTTAACCCAAAAGATTCCATCGCTTCAAAAGTGCGCATATCAATCGTTTCAATTTGTTCGTACATGATTTTGCCTACATACGAAATCGTAAACATAAAGATGGCAATCGTCCCAGCAAATGCACCTAACCCTAAAATGAAAGTCGCAATCAAAGCTACCACTAATGTCGGCAACGTTCGCAAGACACTCAAAATAAATTTGAATATACCCGCGACAAAACGATTTTTGACAATATTAATAGAAGATAAAACTGCAAAAGGTATCGCTAAAAGCGAGCCAATGATAGAACCTAATAAAGACATTTTAATCGTTTCTAACAACGGTCCCCAAACACGATCCATGTATTTCCAGTTGGGCGGAATCATATCGCCGATAATGACAAAGAATTGTTTACTTCTTAAAATTAAAGTGCTAAAAGAAAAGTTCGTTACATCTGCTGCCACAAACATAAAGACAACAGTAATGAAAATATAAATAGGCAAAAATGACCGTTTACTCGTCACTTGCTTGCCGTTACTTAAAGTTAATGTCTTTTTAAACAAGCTGACCACCTACGCTTCCACAGGTTGATTTTTGCCGTAAATTTCATCCAAAATACTTTGGTCAACGACATCCGTTGGACCGTCATAAACGATTTCTCCTTGACGAATCCCGATAACGCGATCACAGTATTCCAATGCTAGTTCTACATGGTGTATATTTAACAAGATCGACACATTCATTTCACGATTAATTCGACGTAAGTCTTCCATAACAGATTTTGCTGTTACCGGATCAAGAGAAGCCACCGGCTCATCGGCTAAAATAATTCCTGGTTTGCGCGCTAGCGTCCGTGCTAAAGCTACCCGCTGTTGTTGCCCGCCAGAAAGTTGATCTACCCGAGTGTAAGCTTTATCTAAAATCCCCACATTATCTAATGCTTCTAAAGCGCGAATTTTATCTTCTTGCGGAAAAATCCCAAGCGTACGACGCCATAGAGGCAGATCCGGTACAGAAGAAACCAAAACATTTTTTAAAACAGTAGAACGCGTAACTAAGTTAAAAGATTGGAAAATCATCCCAATATTTTTCCGAAATTCCCGAATTTCTTTGCCTTTTAATTGGCTCACATTCACATCATTGACTAACAAAGTCCCTGAGTTAATATCATGCATCCGGTTAATACAGCGAATAAGTGTTGATTTCCCCGCACCGGAAAGGCCGATGATCGCAACAAATTCACCTTGTTGGATTTCCAAATTAATGTCTTTTAGTGCAACTGTACCGTTAGGATAAACTTTTTGCACATCTTCAAATTTAATCATTACTGTATCCTTTCACACTGAAGTTTTAATTACTATTGCCGAAAAATATTCCTTCCCACAATAAGGCGAAATTTTAAGCTTAATTCCAATCGTTAAAGATGCGGTAGGTAAAAGCTTTTACCTCACAAATTTTTTAAAATTTCGGCTTATCCTGTAAAGAACCAGGGCATTCATACAGAAAGCAAGGGATTGTGTTAGTAAACACAACCCCTGCTTTTCTATTTTAAATGCTAGTTGCGATTATTCGCTGATTTTTTTGATTAGTTCTTGTGCTTTTTTCTCATCGTCATAATCAGAAGCTTTGGCTTCTTTGTAACCTTCGTGATTGTAAATGCTGATTACTTTTTTACCTTCTTCAGTTTTACCAATTTCAATAAAGGCTTTGCTTAAAGCTTTTTTCAAGTCTGCATCCATGTTTGGTGCATTTTTGCTGACGCTGATTGTGTCGTTGTAAATTGGATCTGTTACGCCGATAACGTTTGTTTCAGACCAGATATCATTTTTACGACCAAATTCTTTTGTCCAAGTATCTACGTAGTCTAAGCGTGCATCTGCGTATGCCATCACCACATCAATTTGACCTGCCGCTAAACGGGCAAATGAACTTGCGTATGAATCAGATTGGACAGCATCTTTTAAATCTAACAATGTTTTATCATAGTTTTTGTTCATCCACAAGGTTGGGTAAATGTAACCTGCTGAAGATGAAGAGTTTGCCATTGCCCAAGAAGCGCTGTTTAAGTCATTCCATGTTAATTTTTCGCCAGCATTCACTTTTTTAGCTAAAGCTTGGCCTTTTGCTGAAGGTCCAGCAATAATTAAAGCACGATAATAAGCCACTTGTTCATCTGTGTTTTTCGTAGGTTTTTCATCGTTCCAAACTTTGGCATCGTCTGAATCAATTGATAAACCTTTCCGTGTTGCAGTTAATAATACATCCGTTCCATCTTCATATAAGACATATGTCCCACCAGGAATGAAACCAACATCAAGAGTACCAGAAGACAAAGATTCACCAACAGCTTCATAACTCGTACCAACAGAGATATCCACGTTTTCGATGTTATAGCCTTCTTTTTTCATTTGGTCTTTCAAAAGATTTTTCAAAGGTTCAGTAGCTGTTACGATTTCGTCTGCATCCCGTGATGGCACAAAACCAATCGTTAATTTTTCCAACTTAATGTTACCGTCGGCATCTTTTTCACCTTTGCTATCATTTGATGAAGAACTACCACAGCCAGCTAGTAAAAGCATTGCGGCCGCACTTGCCAAACCCACTTTCAAAACTTTTTTAAACATAATATCCTCCCATAATGAATAACTACAGCACAGATTTCACTGCGAACAAATAATAACATAATTTGTACCCCTTGAAAAGACGAATATTTCTAAAAAAGGCAGGGAATTTATCTAGTTTTTAGGTAAATAATACTTGAAAAGCTGTGGTTAGCTTTTATTCTTCACTAACAATCAGAACCTTCTACTGAATTGACGAAAAAACACTTTTTTCTTCTTTTTCCCAAAAGAATTTTGTTAGATAGTCAAAAAAAGTTCAGCTAAAACCGAACATTCCTTCCTCCAGCAAAAAAACCAAACAGCAAAGTTGGTTTTCAAACATTTCACAACTAAAACTAAATTATTTTACTATCCAGCTTTTACTATTTCTAAACAAAAGAACGCCTCATGGTGGTATCGAGTGCTTTTTTCAAGGGAAAGTATACCAACGCCACAATAAAAATCGTCAATGTAATATTAATGACAGTGGCAGGTAATTTTGCAAGCGCACCACCAAATGCCGCTTGAAAATCCGCTCCTGCAATTCGTAACATGACCATATTTTTTATTTGTGTCATCACAATTTTGGCAATTCCCGTTACAAACCCAATTACAATTACCTGCCAAATCGCAGTTGGTTTTTTCTTAAAGAGCAACAGGGCACCATAGGCCGCAGCACCGACAATAAAACTCTCTAAAATAAAATAAGGTGCTTCTGTCGCATAGCCGTTTAACATATCGAAGATAAAAAAGCCCATGCCTCCAGCAAGAGAGCCTTTAAAATAACCTAATAGCAAAACAGCCAACAACAAAACCGCATTGCCCAGGTGAACGAACGCACCTGTGGGTAACGGAATTTTAATCATCGTACCAATAACTGTCAACGCAGTAAAAAGCGCCACCAATACTATTGCTTGAATAGAAGAATCTTTTTTCATTGTGTCACCGCCATTCTTTTTTCCGCTTGATTATACGCACCATGCCAAACGTGCCCGACATAAGGATTAATTTCTACCCCTTCTTTGATGGCTGCGGCCACAAATTGTTTGGCCATCACTACTGCGCGTTTAACCGGGGCGCCTTTGGCAACGCCTGCTGTTACAGCAGCAGCAAAAGTACATCCGGCACCATGGTTAAAATCTGTGGGGTATAATTCATTTTCCAATGTAATAAATTCCGTCCCGTCATAAAATACATCAATTGCTTTGTTCATCTGCAAACGATGACCGCCTTTGACAATTACATTTTTTGCCCCTTGATTATAAATCGCGCGAGCAGCTTTTTGCATATCCGCCACACTCGTTAAATCTCCGAGTTCAGATAAAATTCCCGCTTCTACTAAATTGGGGGTAGTGATAGTAGCAAGGGGTAATAAATATTTTTTCAGCGCAGCTACGACTTTGGGTTGTAAAATTTGTGCTGTTCCTTTACAGGCAATTACTGGATCAACAATGATGTTCTCCAGCTTTTTATCTGCTAAGAAATCAACTACGGCTAAAATATTTGCTTCATTGCCCATCATTCCGGTCTTTAACGCCGCCATTGATTGTCCCGCAAAAGCTGAAACCAACTGTTTGACTAGTAGCTCCGTGGGCAGTTCGGTAACTTCGTGGGACCAGCCTGTAGTTGGATCCATCGTCACAATCGACGTGATACTCGCAAAACCAAAAACGCCGTATTCTTCAAAAGTTTTTAAATCCGCTTCAAGTCCGGCACCACCGGTAGAATCAGACCCCGCAATAGTTAACACTTTTTTCATTTAAACACTCCTTTTTAACTTCTAAAACAATAAATGCTGTAAACTAGTTTCAAGTATAAAACTTCCCTATCTTGACGAAAACGACCAATTGGTTTATTTTGAAACCAACCAATTACTTTCTGTTTGATACTATACCCTCTAAATCTACATTTTTAGTGAGGAATTGTCACAAAAATCCTACCCAAGTAAAAGGAGAAGCTATGGCTTTAAATCGTAAAAGCAAAACACCCTTATTTCAGCAATTGATGGAAGTCATTATTGCAGATATCGAATCTGGCAAGCTCGCTCCTGGAGATCGCCTAATGCCTGAACGCAAAATGGCTGAATTTTATCAGGTGAATCGTTCGACTGTTAATCACGCATTAGAAGAGCTTACGAGTTTGGGCTGGTTGATTCGTAAACAAGGAAGCGGAACCGAGGTTGCAAAAGGGCGCTGGGGATCTCGCCAAGCGCCACAATTCCAATGGCAACATTTGCTGGCTACTCGCAGCCAGCAACAAGATCCTTATCTCAAAGAACAAAATAGACTGCGAAAAAGTTTTGATACAATTGACCTTGCTAGCGGTGATTTACCCCCGGACTTAATTCCCGATTTTCAATTTCCTGCTTTATCTTGGGATACTATTATAAAGGAAGAAAAAAACCTGACAGATACTGGCTATATTCCTTTAAAAAATACGATTATCAAAAAATTAGAACAAAACTTTCAGCTTCCTTTAGCAAATCAAGACTTGTTAATTACTGCCGGCTCGACCCAAGGGATTTCATTAATTTTGCAAACACTCTTACAGCCTGGAGATGTTATTGCCACTGAAGATCCTTCTTTTTTATTTGCACTGCCCTTATTCCAATCTTTAGGTTTGAGACTAGAAGGGATCCCGACTGATCAAGAAGGAATAATGCCGAGCGAATTAGAAAAACAAATTTTGACTAAAAAAGTTAAAATTTTGTATTTAAATCCCACTTTCCAAAATCCGACGAGTCGCTGTCTATCTTATGAGCGGCGCTTAAAAATTATTGAAATCTGTCGCAAATATTACGTTCCCATTATCGAAGACGACGTCTTTGGAGAGTTAGCTTTCACCGCTCCTATCCCTAAACTTAAAGAAATAGCTCCAGAACAAGTGCTTTATTTGGGCTCTTTATCTAAAATTTTTGGTTCAAACATTAAAATCGGCTGGTTGTTAGCACCAACAAATCTGATTCGTTCCTTAGCAAATACAAAAAAACTATTGGATAGCGAAACAAATTTATTTACGCAAATATTAGCGAATTTTGCTTTAAACAACGCCAATTATGATCTACAACATACGCAATTACTGAATACACTCAAAAAACGCAGTCATTTATTGTGTGAAACTTTTGCACCTTTTCAAAAAGATTGGTATTTTACTGAAATTAAAGGCGGGCTTTACTACTGGTTTACTTGGCAACACCAAAATTTAAGTCGGAAAGATTGGCAACTTTTTTTCCCAGAAAATTTATTGGTAGCCCCCTCCTTTCTCTTTAGCAATGATACAATGTCTATGAGAATCAATTACACCAGTTTGACACCTACAAGCGCAACAGCCTTAGCCAAAAAAATCGAGGAAATTACGCTTTTGCTTTTAAAGCGAGTAGAAGCGTGAATGTGATATACCACCAATAAATTTCAGGAGGAAGAAAATGAACGAAGTAATTGCGCTATTGCAGAATCACCGTACTTATCGGGATTTTGATGAAAGTTACGAACTTACAAAAGAAGAATTGCAAACAATTTTAGATACCAGCAGACAAGCGCCTTCTTGGATGAACGGTCAAGCCTATTCCATTATCGTTGTCAAAGACAAAACATTGCGTGAAAAGCTAGTCGCAATAAACCCAAATAATCCGCATATGCTTCACAGCTCTGTCTTTTTACTTTTTGTCGCTGATTTAAAGCGAACCCAAATTGTCGCAACCAAAGAACAAGTTGACTATCATATCAACGACAGTTTGAATCCATTAATTATTGCTACTACTGATGCTAGTTTAGCTTTACAAAATGCTGTGATCGCAGTTGAAGCTTTGGGATTAGGTAGCGTGATCGTAGGGAGTGTACGCAATCAGATTACAGCGGTTAGCGAACTTTTTAATTTACCGGATTATGTTTTTCCATTGGCAGGACTTAGCATCGGCAAACCCGCTGTTGAAATGCAGATTAAACCCCGTTTACCAGAACAAGCAGTAGTTCATTATGATACTTATCACGAATATAATTACCAACTAATCACTGACTACGACCAAACTATGAAAAAATTTGGGGAAGCCAGAGAAACGAAACTTTGGACTAAAAAATTTGCTGACTATTATCAGGCTTCAGGCCATACGAGTTTAAATGACTACTTAAAAAAACAAAAACTTCTTTAATAAATTACCATGAATCCTCTTTCTCGCTGCTGTTACACGACATTAAATAAAAAAACTCTTACCGTTCTTACTTTAGTTGCCAGCAACCTTTTAGTACGAACTGTAGGAGTTTTTTTATACATAACTATGAAAAGCTTAACGAACGCGGTCAACTCTTTTGCATTAAGAAAGAAGCATACGAAATTGTTTCTCAGATTTCTTATGATTTTGACTTCATGTTGCTAGGGGTTCCTTCAAGAAGCTGGAACCTAAAAATCTTCGTATATCATCCTTTTTTACTCATAAAAAAAAGAAGCAAAATCCGAAGATTTTGCTTCAAGTTCAAGAATTATTTTTCGATTGTTGTAACAACGCCTGAACCAACAGTACGTCCGCCTTCACGGATTGAGAAACGAGTACCGTCTTCGATCGCGATTGGGTGGATTAATTCAACGTCCATAGTAACGTTATCGCCAGGCATAACCATTTCAGTACCTTCTGGTAATTCAACAACACCTGTTACGTCAGTTGTACGGAAGTAGAATTGTGGGCGGTAGTTAGTGAAGAATGGAGTATGACGTCCACCTTCTTCTTTAGTTAAAACGTAAACTTCTGCCGCGAATTTTGTATGTGGAGTGATTGAACCTGGTTTTGATAATACTTGACCACGTTGGATATCTTCACGAGCCACACCACGTAATAATGCACCAATGTTGTCGCCAGCTTCAGCATAATCCAACAATTTACGGAACATTTCAACACCTGTTACAGTAGTTTTAGCAGTTTCTTCAGCGATACCTACGATTTCAACTTCGTCACCAACGCGAACTTGTCCACGTTCAACACGACCAGTTGCAACAGTACCACGACCAGTGATTGAGAATACATCTTCGACTGGCATCATGAATGGTTTGTCAGTATCACGAACTGGAGTTGGGATATATTCGTCAACTGCAGCCATTAATTCTAAGATTTTTTCTTCGTATGAAGCGTCGCCTTCTAAGGCTTTCAAAGCTGAACCTGCGATAACTGGAGTGTCGTCGCCTGGGAAGTCGTATTCTGACAATAAGTCACGAACTTCCATTTCAACTAATTCTAATAATTCTTCGTCATCAACCATGTCCATTTTGTTCAAGAAAACGACGATGTAAGGAACACCAACGTTACGTGACAATAGGATGTGTTCACGAGTTTGAGGCATAGGACCATCAGCAGCAGATACTACCAAGATCGCGCCGTCCATTTGAGCAGCACCAGTGATCATGTTTTTAACGTAGTCCGCGTGTCCTGGGCAGTCAACGTGAGCGTAGTGACGGTTTTCAGTTTCATACTCAACGTGAGCAGTTGAAATTGTGATACCGCGTTCGCGTTCTTCAGGTGCACCATCAATTTGATCGTAAGCAGAAGCTTGTGCTAGACCTTTTTTAGATAATACAGTTGTAATTGCAGCTGTAAGAGTAGTTTTACCATGGTCAACGTGTCCGATAGTACCGATGTTTACATGGGGTTTAGAACGGTCAAATTTTTCTTTTGCCATTTTAAAATGTTCCTCCTAAAAATACGTAATAGTTTTTTATTTTTTGATAGGTAAACTGCCGCAAGCGACAGTTTGCCCTTATCATCGTTAATATTGTACACGAATTTTTTTAAAAAATATAGCTCTTTTAAAAAAATCCTAATTATCAAAAATTATTCAGCTTTGCCGCCGTTTTTCTTGATAATTTCTTCTTGAATAGATTTTGGTACATCTTCATAGTGGTCAAATACCATCATGAAAGTACCGCGACCTTGTGTAGCTGAACGCAATGTTGTTGCGTAACCAAACATTTCTGCTAACGGAACGATAGCATTAACGATTTGGGAATTACCATGTGCTTCCATACCTTCAACGCGACCACGACGAGCAGTTACGTGACCCATAATATCACCTAAGTAATCTTCTGGAACAGTAATTGTAACTTTCATCATTGGTTCTAAAATTGCAGGTTTTGCTTTTTTAGCAGCAGCGCGCAATGCCATTGAAGCAGCAACACGGAAGGCTGTTTCACTTGAATCGACATCATGGTATGAACCATCATGAAGTCTTGCTTTAATATCTACTAATGGATAACCAGCTAAGACACCATTTTCCATTGCATCTACTAAACCTTTTTCAACAGCTGGGATGTATTCACGAGGAACCACACCACCAACGATGGCGTTTTCGAATTCGAAACCGGCACCTTCTTCGTTTGGTGTAAATTCAATCCATACGTGACCGTATTGACCTTTACCACCAGACTGACGTACAAACTTACCTTCTGCATCAGTAGCAGCACGGAAAGTTTCACGATAAGAAACTTGAGGAGCACCAACGTTCGCTTCAACTTTAAATTCACGACGCATACGGTCAACTAAGACGTCTAAGTGCAATTCACCCATCCCAGAGATAACTGTTTCACCAGTTTCAACGTTTGTTTCAACGCGGAATGATGGATCTTCTTCTGCAAGTTTTTGTAATGCAATACCCATTTTATCTTGGTCAGCTTTTGATTTTGGTTCAACAGCAACTTGGATAACTGGGTCAGGGAATTCGATTGATTCTAAGATTACAGGTGCATCTAAAGCACAAAGAGTATCCCCTGTTGTTGTATCTTTCAAACCAACAGCGGCAGCGATATCACCGGAATAAACGCGGTCGATTTCGTTACGTGTGTTAGCATGCATTTGCAAGATACGTCCGATACGTTCTTTTTTATCTTTTGAAGCGTTCAATACGTATGAACCACTTTCCAAGATACCAGAATATACACGGAAGAAAGTTAAACGACCTACGAATGGGTCAGTCATAACTTTAAATGCTAATGAAGCAAAAGGTGCTTCGTCGTCAGCAGGACGAGTTGTTTCTTCGTCATTCTTCGGATTGATCCCTTTAATTGCTTCAACATCTAATGGTGAAGGCAAGTAGTCAAGAACAGCATCCAACATTAATTGAACCCCTTTATTTTTGAAGGCTGAACCAGCCATAACAGGGAAGAAATCAACATTGATTGTTGCTTGACGGATACCAGCTTTTAATTCAGCTTCGGTAATTTCTTCGCCGTCTAAATATTTCATCATTAAGTCTTCATCAGTTTCAGCAACTGCTTCGACTAATTTTTCGCGCCATTCTTGCGCTTGTTCTTGGTATTCTTCAGGAATTTCAGTTTCTTGAATTTCAGTACCTAAATCATTTGTGTAGATTTCAGCTTTCATTGTCACAAGGTCAATGATACCTGTGAAATCTTCTTCTGCACCAATTGGTAATTGGATTGGATGTGCATTTGCACCCAAACGATCGTGTAATGTAGAAACTGAGTACAAGAAGTCTGCCCCAATTTTATCCATTTTGTTACAGAATACAACACGTGGTACGCGGTATTCTGTTGCTTGGCGCCAAACTGTTTCAGTTTGTGGTTCAACCCCAGATTGAGAGTCAAGGACGGTAACAGCACCATCTAATACACGCAATGAACGTTGTACTTCGATTGTGAAGTCCACGTGTCCTGGTGTGTCGATGATGTTGACACGGTAACCTTTCCACTGAGCAGTTGTCGCAGCAGAAGTGATAGTGATACCACGTTCTTGTTCTTGTTCCATCCAGTCCATTTGTGAAGCACCTTCGTGAGTTT